>Ga0228617_1000140_pt1 | contig 35081 bp, 29 predicted proteins | sample 18DmetaG_FD_190061 | JGI IMG/M metagenome (GOLD analysis project Ga0228617, IMG submission 190061) | Seawater microbial communities from Monterey Bay, California, United States - 18D | ecosystem: Environmental > Aquatic > Marine > Coastal | place: USA: California | collected 2016-10-20
TTAGGGATGTTCGATATCGGGTATGCCAAAATTTTATGGCGCACGCCTATAGGCGTCGTGTTGCGCTATCGATCGTTTGCATTTTTATTAGTGCTGATCGTTGCATTTTTTACTCACAGTAAGTTAGTGCGACTGTCCAGCCCACCAGGAAAGATGTTTTTCTACCCGCTCTTGATAGCGCAAGGGATCGCATTGTTACTCATTATTTCTGTGTTTAGGGTCAGCGGTCATGTATCTGTGTTGGATGATCTCAGTTGGATTGTTGTTGGAATCCATTTTTTGGCATTTTGCTGTTGGATAGGTTCACTGTTTCCTCTGCATTGGACTCTCGAGAATAGTTCAATGGTTATCGCGAAGACTCTTTTAACTCGATTTTCTGTTGCTGGTAGCATAGCAGTTGGATTGATGGTTACCACTGGATTCTATGTTACGTACCGGCTGACAGGTTTTTCAATTGAGGAATTTTTGTCGGCTTACGGACAGTACCTGTTATTAAAAATCGTTTTCGTATTGTCTATTCTGTTTGTCGCTGCCTTGAATAAATGGCGATTCGTTCCTGAACTTGAAGGTTTTGATGTGGCATCGCGTTTAAATATGCGACAAAGTTTGCGGATTGAAGTGCTTCTCTCGGCAATTGTGTTGGTAATCACCGCATACGTTTCTTCACAATTAAGTCCGATGTCCATGCTCTAAATCCTATGATTTTTTGGCCGATAACCTAAACTGACTCGCATGTAACAAAGTAGATCTTTTTATTAGTTCCCAGGCGTTACCGGGTTCGTTTTATTTTCGCGATTGAACAGGATTTTTGTAGTGCAAAGCAAGCTATTCTCCTTGTTATTCCCTGTCATACTTTTGACTTTTTTTCCGAGTTCTGGCGATTCTCGTGCTGCCCACAGCATGAACTCTTACCTAAGGTCTATCGAAGTTTTGTTGGAAGAGAATGATATCCCTGGGGCGGCACTCACAATAGTATCGAAAGATGAAGTGATTAGAACTCATACCTGGGGAGTTCGTGACGTGGCGCTCCAGGATTTGGTCAATGATGAGACTGTATTTAGAATTGCGTCGATGTCGAAAACATTTGCGGGAACCGCGATAGGTATGCTTGCAGAGCGATCTTTATTAGATTTGGATCGTTCTGTTGAGAGTTTTTTTCCTGGCATGCGTCTCGGTAATGGGTATTCGCACGACAAAATCACTGTAAAACATGTCGCTTCGCAATCTACTGGGTTGATGCCGCATGCATATTCAAACCTATTGGATGATGGTTTGCGGTTCGAAAATATCAAGAAGAGAGTTCATCAAATTCCGGCGGTCTGTAAGCCAGGTGTTTGTTATGGATATCAGAATGTTGTCTTTTCTCTGCTACAGAATATTGTCGAAGTGACCAGCACTATCTCCTATTCGAATTTCCTTTGGGACAATATATTTGAGCCACTTGAAATGCGACGCTCTTCGGTTGGATTAGAGGCGTTTATTGATGGAGACAACGTCTCTCGACCACATCATTTAGTTAGGGGAAAGTGGAGAACAACGAGTACAAATTCAGCATACTACTCTGTTGCGGCTGCTGCCGGGGTAAATGCCACAATTAATGATATGGGTGTTTGGGTTAGAGCACATTTAGGTGCTTTTCCCGAGGTGTTGCCCAGGTCAGTGCTAGACGAAATTCATAGTCCGGTTGTTGAGTCGCCTCACAGGAATTACTTCAATAGATGGGAGGGCATTGAAAAAGCATATTACGGCACTGGCTGGCGTATTATGGACATGTTCGGTACAAGGGTAATTCATCATGGGGGAGGAGTAAGGGGGTATAGGTCGGAAATGGCGTTTATTCCGGAGGAAAACATCGGTATGGTTTTAATGATAAATGCTGAATCTAACATTATGAACGAAGTAGTTCCCCTGTTTGTAAAACAGATGCTGTTCGCAAAAGAGAACTCTGAGCAAAAATCGAAGTAGTCCCGGCCCATTCGATAATCTAATTAAGGTAATTAATGCAATGAATCCAACAATAGAGCTTTTAAAAAAGCACAGAAGTATTCGTAAATTTACTGCGCAGCCTATCCCTCCTGCCTTGCTAAATGAATTGTTCCTGGCTGCGCAGTCAGCAGCAACCTCAAGTTTTTTGCAAGGTACAACCATTGTGAGAGTGAAGTCACCTGAAACGAGGGCATTGATCGCAGAGAGCGCTGGGAATCAGGGTTATGTGAAGAGCGCTGCAGAGTTTTTAGTGATGTGCGCGGATCTAAAAAGAGCTGGTAATTACTGTATTAAAAATGGATTTGCTTTTGAAGGACAATATACAGAACAATTTATCATCGCGACTGTTGACGTTGCGCTGTTAGCGCAAAACTTAGTCATTGCTGCGGAGTCTGAGGGACTTGGTATTTGTTACATCGGCGGAATTAGAAATGACCCTCAAAGGGTTACGGAGCTGCTCGATTTGCCCTTAGGGGTTTACCCTGTTTTTGGGCTCTGTCTTGGATATCCTGATCAAGATCCAGAAATTAAGCCAAGGTTGCCTTTGTCTGTAATAGTGAAAGAGGAAACATATAATGAGAGGGGCAATGAGGAAGACGTGAGGGTGTATGACGAGCAAATCGAAGAATATTACAAGCAGAGATTGGGTGGTGGTCACGGGATCACGTGGAGTCAACAAGTCTCTAAGTTGTTGGGCGAAAAATCGCGGCCTCATATGAGAGATTACTTAAAAAACCAAGGTTTTAAATTTCAATAATACTTTTAAGTAACAACTAATTTAACGAATCCCTTCTGTATGAGCCGGTGCTGGGTAAAACTTCTTCCAAATCGCTCACACGCGTAGAGATTGTCTCAGAGGGTGGGATAGCATCATCACCAAATGCGAACTTAAACTCACCGTTCAAAAGCTTGCCCTTGCCGTCTGTGACCGACCAGCGTGCTATATAGTAATCAGATGGTGGCAAGTTTTCTTGCAAAGGGTAGACAAAGCTGTGGCTCAGACGGTCAGGAAGGTAGGTGAACCCGATATTAATCCACTGGTCCTCGGCGTTATATAATGCAAGCTTAAGTAATTTGACGTCCACTCTAAAGCTCATCGTAATCATTTGCGGAGAGGCGTTTAGGACGGAATCATCTTTGGGAAAAGTAACACCGGGAGTAAGCACTCCGTGGCTATGCTGTGCAGTTAGATTAGAAAATGATGAAAGGGTAAACGCGAAACACAGTAGCCTGAATGTTCTGCGCGCTATTTTCAAATATTTTGACATGTTACCTTGCATGCACCTAGTCTACCAAATTGATTCCGTGGTTAAAATTGTACTAAAGATTGCGTCTATGTTACCCAAAGTACACCATGCACTGACGGGTTAGAGCGCAGAGAGTTCCATCTTCAGTGTAAATACGACCGGATTGTTGTGTGTATCCATCTTTTGCACCATCCATCTTAAACTCTAAATAAAACCAATCGTGGGTGATGCTGCCAGGTTCAATCAGAAACTCCACTGACCATGTTACTGAACTTGCAGGAACAGTTCGCTCTGTAAAGTGGGATAGAAGGACGGGTGGCGGCATATCAGCGATAGCGAGAATACTTTCAGCGGGATATTTTGACATATCACATCGGTGTTTAACCCACATTGCAAGTGTTTCACTTGCCCCGCTGCCAGGCATACCCGGCCCAACCCAATAGCCATCATAGTTTTCTAAGAATTGTGGAAATCGATTTGCTTCAGAAAAATGAACCCCGTCATCTCTCGAAATTGGCCGAAAGTCATTTCGAGGTTGCACGTTCAATGTTTGTCTTGCATTTCCAAAGACCCCCATCGCTTGCAAGCATAGGTTATCATCCTCTGAATACACAGAGGAATTGCACTGCGTCACATTTTTTCCCTGGCGTTGGATATGCGCATTTGTTTTTATAAGACCTGCGGGCATTGGGGCTACAAAAGATGCCATAAATGAGCGTATTGGTTTTTCTTGCCCTATCAGCTTACGCATACTCAGAGAAGCGAACGCGCCTACTAAGCCTCCGAAAGCAGCACGCCCTTGAGACCATCTCGAGCCAAATTTGGTAGTGTTTTCGTCAGAGTCCTCGAGATTCTGTAGGATGGAATTCATGTGGTCGTAGGTCATATCTTTTATTCATTCCATTAATCATAGTACGTATGTTTAGGGCGTTTGTTTAATCTGCTACACTCCGCGAAGGGTTGCGGTTTTAAGTAAAGTCCTTAGCTTTTGGAGATGTGTCAAAGTCGTGAGTGTTGAAACTAATTCAGAACAATGGTTGAAGGGCATTCTTAATATCTATTATAACAACTTCGAACATTTGATGACCATTCTCGGTAGTATTATTATTCTAACGGCTGGTGTTGTGAGAGCACAAATGCCATTGGCTTCTTATCCTCAGCAAAGACCTCACTTTAATGAAATTGTCGCAAAAACGAAAACGTCACCTGCTGATGATTCTATATTGATCAACGCCCCTCAAGAATTAGGCCTTATTTTTCCTAAAGATGTGCATCTTGTGAAGTTGATTCTGCGAGATGAAAGCCACGAGTGGGTCGACTTTAATTTCAGATACAGTCCGAGAAAAGGTGATGATTTTAACTGGCCGCTGCCCGGTTTGAAGAAATCTGATTATTACACGGCAGAATGGGCGATTCTTGAGCCAAATGATCGATTAATTCGAGGGAGTTTTAGTTTTTCTTTTGGTGAAGGTGCGGAGCGCCCAAGTTTGATAAGAGAATTAGAAGAAATGGCGTTGCGGACTAGAAATGGGGAGGATGAGAACACCCGCTTCGTCACTCCGCCCCGAACTAAGATTATTATCGATAGGGATCCCCCTGTTATAGATCCCCCCTTCACGATCCGCCTTGATGCTGGTAACCCAGATTAACTAGTTAAATCTGATCACGTTGAATTACTCTGTCACGTTAACGGTGATGTAGTCGTCGTGGTAGAGACCTCCGTCGTCCGCTCTAGCCCATAATGTATAGGTGCCGGGTTTGTCAAAAGTTGCAGTGACTTCATAGATTCCGTCTTCAGGTGTCTCCGGTGGGAGCCAGAGAGCTCCCCAAGGGGAGTTAGCTGAGGTCCTTGTATCTTCCCAAGGCTTTGGTAGGGGAGGATCAATGCTCACATTGCCGTCACCCCTATATATATTCCATGACAAAAATAATCCGTTGGTCTTTCCTACTGTAATTCGAGTAGGGGGACGCATCATTCTTGCCTTTAGAAAACTCTCTGTGGGAGCGCCACCAGTGCAACCACCAGTTATGCTTACCCCACGCGGGCAACTTTTTGGAATTCCGTCGTCTATGACGCTTGTTGTCAGAACAATTGGCTCCCCAACTTTGGCGGTTCGGATTTCGTCTCCCAATACAGAAACAACTGGGGGAGTATTCGCACGAGACTCCGGGCTACTTGTTCCGGCACCGAGAGACCCTGTCTCTGAGGCAATCACCATGTTGTCGACAAGATAGTCGTCCTTCAACGTAGCATATGCTTTGCGCTCAACTCCATTGACTTTCAAAGTCCATACCAACTCTCGATCGCCCCAGTCGGAAGGAACGATAACTTCAAAAGTGAATCGATTACGTCGGGGCAGGAATTTCGTCGGCTGGCCTTGATCTCTATCGCCGGGGCTGAAGAAATTTTCGTTACCTACTGGAACAAATGGCTCTTCAAGCCAATTTTCGTTCATATAGCCGAACATAAAACTATATGATCCATCTGGATTCGGACGCCAGCCTTCGTAAGCTGGCTCGATATGGCGACCCTTTTGATAAGTTGTTTGTGCAAAACTCGAGAGCGATAACATCGAAGCGATAAAAAAAATCAGCGCGGATTTACCCGCGCTGATTATAGGGTTGTTGGTACTTTTCATGTTGATAAACCGTATAGTTTTGTTAATTTAGTTCGCTGCTACTTCGCCGCCATCAAGCTCTCTCTGTTCTGCCACTGGGGCTACGAGAGGTGCCAGGCATAGTGGGCAGCCGATCACGTGATCATTGGGGCCTAAATTCAAAACTTGGCGTCTTTCTTCCATCGCCTCTATGAACTGCTCGTCGGTGAGTTCGACCCGTATACCAAGGTCAATGAACATGTTCGTGACCGATCTATTTCCAGAACCCTGCCAGTTACGAGAATCCGGAACGTTAGGGTTGGATTCGGTGTTATTCATATATCCGACGATGTGAAGAATCGTACCCTTGGGTAAGATAGGAGCAGCATTTTCTGCGTAAGGATACCCTCTGACCCAGTTGTGATCATATCCCACACAGGAGAGGGTTTCTATCGTGTATCCCCAGATCGCTTCCAAACACATTCTCTCGCCAGGGGCATGCAAATGGGGTTCAAAAGTTACCACCTTTGTATGCTCTTGAAGGACTGTGTAAGCATGGAGTTCCTGATCTTTTTGGTTGCCAGTGATGCTGATATCAACACCATTTCCGAGGCCGATGAAGGAAGGTTTATACTTCGGCTCATATCCTTTAGGGTGAAATCTAAACCCAACTTCCATGTGACCGGTTGTGTCTCGCCCGTTTGAATGCAAGTGAACTGAGTCGGAAACAATAGCCGTCCCAGCTTTCAATAAACGGCCCGCATCCTCGTCAAAGATATCAGCATTTCGACCGACCTCGTGAACCGGCCATGGAATCGAAAATCCCTGTCTTTCGCCATTCTCGTCGAGCTGCGCAGTGCCCCAGATCATATGGTGGAAAATGTACCGCCCACCGACTGTACCTGCTGCAGCGCTGGTATCAACGTCATTAACCTCAACAACCTCGACTGACTTCACATAACGGTCCTCTTCTAGGCCGATTGGCATGTAGTCAATCTCACCCCACCAGTCGGGGGTACCAGCAAGTTTTGTGACGTCGTTCATTACAACGATCAGGTCAGGTTCGCCCGCCTTCCATTTTGTGGAATCATCGAAGGTGAGCGCTTGTGGCGCATCTGCAACATCACCTTTGGGAGTTCCGCTTCGCGCCCAAGCTGAAATCGCGGCAAGTTCCTCGTCACTCAGCGAAGGATCATCTTTATAATCCTGAATACCAATGTTCTTTTCCATATACCAGGGAGGCATTGCGCCAGCACGATCCCTCAAGCCTGTTTTATATTCAATTAAACCAGCGAATGGGGCTACCTGCTCGTAAGTAATTAGAGGCATCGGTCCTGCGCCGCCTGTCCTGTGGCAGTTCTGACAACTGCGCTGAAGGATCGGTTCAATGTCTTTGTGGAAGGTTATTTCATCCTGTTGACCCAGTGCATGAGAAGCTGCAAAAATTGGGGCAACGAGTGTAATAATGCTAGTTATTAGTCTTGCGAGGGTTGGTCGCATGTCCGTGTTCTCCTTTAAAGAGTCTAATTCTGTTACATTTTTTGCAACAATGTTATTGCCTTTTCACGTTCCTTGGTTTCCATACCGGCAGTTCTTATTTTTATCGGTAAATATTAACACTTTTTTAACAAAAAAAAATGTTTTCCAAGATTTAGCTTCCTCTGGGTGGCCCTTTTAAAATAGCCCACAAGTTGCTGCTAAAGAGAACGCTTCCAAGCAGCACGATCAGCGAAAAACCAAACCATTGAACGGCGTACGAGAGGTTTTGGTTGACATCTGGGTTCACTGCAGGCCAATGCCTTACGAGCGTTCCTGGCTGGTCTTTGGTTACCCTGACTTCAAAAGGAAAGATCTTTTCTCCTAACAGTTGCTCTATCAGCCCTAGTTCAAGCGTGCGGAGGCGGAGTGGCCATGTGTTCGGGTCAATATCGCTAGGAATCACGCGAGCGTTTTCGGGTGGTACATGGATCTGGGCGGTAAGGGTTGCATCGTCCGTATAGGGCAATAACCGCGGCGGGGTGTCGGCAGGCAGGATTCCTGTGGTCCAGCCTCGATTCACTAGAACTAGACTGTTGTCGCTCGCAAGGCGAAGGGGGGTGACAACTCCATACCCTATTTGCCCATCGAAAAACTCTCCAGGCAGCAGGATCGTCTTGTCGTTGATGTATTTACCTTGGAGCAATACGTGTCGGTTTCGTATGTCTGGGTTTGCTCTGTGAAGGTGACCGAGCGGGATTGATTCTATTGGTTCTGCATTCTGACTTGACTCCGCTTCAAGTAAACGCTGCTGTTCGTATTGATCACCGGCTCTGTCCAGTTGCCATAAACCGAGTCGACCTAACCCAGCAGATGTGAGGAGAACGCAGGTCGCGATGATCCAATTTATTTTAATTTCAAAATAGCCTAACTTATATGTTTTCATTATTTTATATATATCAGTATCTTAAGGTAGTTATATAAGGTTAATTATTGTATTGAGAGCAATGGTTTTGTTTCGTTTACGATTCCCGCCATACTTAGTGCGATAAGAAGGGCGGCTTGAGGTCCTTTATGAGACTCTGTCGGAACGAACCATTCCCCTGGTGAATGAGCGCCGCCTCCATTTCCGCCCCCGGCTATCGTGATAGCAGGAATGCCCAACGACATTGGTATGTTTGAGTCTGTGCTAGAGGTGCTCAGTCCTCTTAATTCGAGCCCGGACGCACTAATAGCTAATGCAGCTATCTGAACTATCGGCTCCTCAGCATCAGTCCTACCCGCGGGCCTGTCGCCGATCAGAACAAACTCGACCTTAATGTTCCCTTCGGGCCACCTAGCGTTTTCTTCCAAAACTGCCTCTAGCGCAGCGGCCTTCGCTTTGCGCTCTAACAAAGCTAGCTGCTCAATGTCGTTGGAGCGCATGTCGATGGCAAAGGTGGCGTTGGCTGCAATTGAGTTTACCGAAGTACCTCCCTTGACTGTCCCGACGGTAAATGTGGTTTTAGGTAAGCTGGGTGTTCTAATTTCACTAATTTTGGCAATTGCGCGCCCCATAGCATGGATAGCGCTGGCTATTCCAAATGCTCCGAAAGAGTGACCGCCCGGCCCACTAAACTGGAACTCAAAGCGTCGACTGCCAGTGCCACCGGTGGTAATTCTATTTAACCGAACCCCATCAATTGACAAGAAAGCGCCAATATCGGGGTGATCCTTAAAGATTTGTTTTATCCCTCGGAGGTCACCACGCCCCTCTTCCCCAACATTACCGACAAACATGATGTCTCGTACGGTTTTGATTTCGCTATCGTTTAGAACATCTACCATAGTTAGAATAGCCGCGAGCCCACGAGAGTCGTCCCCAATTCCTGGGGCATAATAACGCCCTCCGCGTAACCGAACAGTTGTGTCGGTCCCTTCTGGGAATACAGTGTCAAGGTGAGCCGCGATTAGCAGTGGAGGCTCGGCACCTTGAGATTCGCCTGCTCTTACTCCAATAACATTCCCCTCGCTATCAATATAAGCATCGTCGAGGCCGCGTATTTTTAACTGTTCTAGAAAATAAGCCGCCCTAATTCCTTCTTTAAATGGTGGCGCTGGGATTTCTGTCATTATAAATTGTTCTTCAACTGCATTTGGTTCTCTGAGCTCCAACTGGTCCAGAGCCCATTGCACGCGCTCATTTCTGTATAATTTCTCGAATGATTCATTTACCGTTTCGTTAACTTGGACAATATTTTGTTTGGGATTAGCCGTTTGTCCATTGCCCAGGTTAATGAGGACAATGGAAGATAAAAAAACGACTCCGATTTTGTAACTTGACATAATTTTTCTCGATTTTAAAACTTGACCGTTGGTTTTGTTTGAGCCTCACCAAGGCGGGATTTCATAGACTATTCAACTAAAAAATGTAATCAGAGGACGGCCGTTATCACTTATTAGTACGGTAACTTCTAAGCGCGCAGATTTAAAATAAGTCGAATCCCTTTAAGTTGATTCCCTTAAGGGGGCTAAAGCCCTATCTAAAATCGAGACTAAAGTGCTGAATAACAGGATGAAGCTACTATAGTAAGTCGCAGTCTCAAGTGCCTGATTAAAATTAATAAAAGCCGGTAACCTCGAAGCGGATATAAGAACCAAAGGTAAAAAGTATAGCACGCCGTTCCATCGTCCGAGGAAACTCATTCTCAGAGTTTTTTGTTTGAATAAAAAACGAGAGTCTAAGACATACTGGCCGAATGCTACTATGATCAGAGGCCATAAAAATGGAGTAACAAGTTCACTGTGAGCAGCGCTGGCTAGACCGATCGTAACGAAAAAAAAATCAGTTGCGTGATCGAAAAGCATGCCTGCAGGAGAATCGCTATTAGTCGCTCTAGCCAGCGGGCCGTCAAAGTAATCAGAGATCAGCGCGGCCCCAACCATTAGAGCAACCCACTCACTGCCGATCCAATTTGGGAAACTGATCGCATATGCGAAGGGTATAGCTAGCAATAAGCGGACAGCGGTTAAAGCATTAGCAAATTGCACATTCTAACCCCCGAATAGCTCGCGTTGGGCTCGTCGCCAAAATACAAGCCCAATGGCCGCATTAAAGAGAATGAAGAAATTATGTTGAACAAACCCAAAAGCTGCCATTTGGCCTTCGTTTTCAGGGAACAGAATAACCCAAAAAGTGATGGCTGCTGCCCTCATCGGTGTAGGAACAGCTGCCGCAAAAAAGACAACTGGGAGGTAAGGCAGTAATTCCAGTAGAGAGGCTGGTACGCCAAATAGTTGCAGCGCGATCGTGTAAACGACAATTGCAGCGAGCAGCGCGGGAGATCGTAAAACTAGAAATGCACCGTAGTGCCACAACTTGGCTTTGCGAAAGGCATGGAAAACTCGACGTTCCCGTAATGCGCTACTTCGGAAAATGCTTCCGTTGAAATATGCTACCCAAATAACGAAGAAGCATGCTGCACCAGCGGCAAAAAAAGGCACAAGCGAAAAGGCTTCAGGTAAAGAGGTTCCTGCAACGGTATATCCAATAGTAGCCCAGACAAGCAGATAGAAGACTTCACAAAACATGATGAATAACATAACTGAGCTTACTTCCCATCCAGGTATTTTATCTCTTTTGTTAAGATAAAAAGCCATCGCCCCTTTGCCTATTTGTTCGTTAAAAATAGAGATGATATAAGCGCTTGCTCGAATTGGGGCTATATCTTTATATTTTATGTCGGCAATAAACCAGTTTAGTGCTCTAGTGACGACCAACGTGTCTATCGCAAAATAAAATAAGGAATATCCAATCATTAATAACAGCCATGGTGCCCAATTGACTGTTGCAAAGACATCAGTCATATAGCTCGCTAAATCCATGCCTTCGCGGGCTGCTGCTCCGTTTAATCTTCCATATAAATATGCAAAGCAGGCTAGCGTAAGTAACAAGAATCCAATACGTCCTACCAAAGATTTTTTCTTCGGTTGGGGTGCGGATGAGTCGATTCCATTTTCTTGTAAGGCATCTTTATCTGACATGAATTACATTCCTTTTCTACTGCTCTAGTAACTTTTTTAGCGTGGTTTCAAGAGAGGTCAAATTTAAACCAAGCTCTACATCAGCATTTTGTGCAACTTCTTCGTCCTGAGTTATCACGTCAATGACCGCAGGTGTGAAGCCACCACCCTTCATAAAGCTTGTTAATTTTGCCATCAACTTAGTAACGCCAATGGGTATAGTACCAATTTTCACTGCGTGGCCCTGCATTGAAGCTACTCTGCTAACCAGGTCACGATAGCTTATTGCTTCGGGTCCAACAAGTTCATAGGTCTTACACCCAGGAAGTGATTTTTCAGCACAATTAATTATTGCTGTATTCAAGTCGTCGATGTCTAGAGGGCGCATTTTGTAGTACCCACCGCCGAGCAGTTTTGTTTTTTCGGGCCTCGCGGTGTTGATTAGAGAAGAGCCTCCGGCGGTATTTGGGCCGAGCAATATAGGTGTTCGAAGTATGCTTGCACTAAGATTTGAATCTTGTATTGCCTTTTCTGCTAGGCCCTTAGATCTAAAATACTCATTTTTTGAGTTTTGATCGGCCCCAATGACGCTTATAAATATTAAGTGCGCTAGGTTGTGTGTTTTTACCGCGGCAACTACCGCGGCTGTCGCATCAACGTTTGCTTGCTGATATTTTGTGTGCTTCCCTTCAATCAGGATGCCCGCTAGGTGGACGACACAATCAACACCTTCGATACCTTTTTCTAGGGACGCGCTATCGTTATAATCGATTACGGTAGGATGAATGTTGCTCGATTCTGGGAGTAGTTTGATGGCTGATTTTGAACGCACTCCCGCTGTAATTTGAATGCTCTCATTTGAACTTATCTCCGTTAAAAAATTGATACCGACGTTACTATTAGCACCAGTTACCGCTATTTTCATCTCTTTTAAGTTCCTAGAATAAAGTCCATTTAAAAAAAATTTGTAGTTAAGTTCTGAACAACCGACGCATCCTACCTATCTATCCGTTCGGAGTCACCTAGAAAAAGAAAATTTTTCAGAAAAAAAGTGCAGTTTATAGGCTTGTTGATTTTTTTAATTTAACCACCGGGCGCAAGATTTTAGCCCGCCGGAAAAACGTGAAGGCGTTTGTCTCTCTGTTTTCTTGACGCTTCGTTAAGTTCTATTGTCGCTAACTCTCCTGCGTGCATTGCGATTTTTCGACGGTCTTCAGGTGCATTAGTATAACGGGTCGTGCGCATTTTCGGTTTTTTTCTCAGATCGGTAAGAAACTTTTCGATTTGAGCGGGGTGCCATTCCTGTCCATGTTCTGCTCCTGCTGCTCGAGTAATGCTCTCATTCATAAGTGATCCCCCAATATCGTTCGCGCCAGCATTGAGGCATGCTGCGACTCCTGCCTGGCCAAGTTTTACCCAAGATGCTTGAACGTTGTCGATTAACCCATGAAATACGATTCGAGGAATGGCGTGCATGAGGATGCATTCCCGGAAGCTTGGGCCTTTGCGGCAGAGACCTTTTCTATACATTGGCGCTTCTGAAGCAACGAAAGGAAGCGGAACAAATTCGCTAAATCCTCGTGTCTTTTTTTGAAGATCAGCAATTGAAATTAAATGGTGTGCCCAGTGCTCCGGTCTTTCTAGATGCCCAAACATAATTGTAGCTGTCGTCTTAAAGCCAACCTCATGAGCGGCAGTCATCACTTGGAGCCACTGAGCGCTGCTAAGTTTGTCGCTACAAATTTCCTTTCGGACATCGTCGTGTAGTATTTCAGCGGCGGTACCAGGGAGTGTATTCAAACCTGCTGATTTTAAAATTGTCAAAAACCGCGTAAGTGAAACTTTTAATGTTTCGGCACCTTGAAATATCTCGAGTGGGGAGAACGCATGGATATGCATGCTGGGCGTGGCTTTTCGGATAGTGGTGACTATATCAATGTAGGTTTGGCCCGTGTAATCAGGGTGTATTCCTCCTTGTAAACAAACTTCTGTTGCGCCTCTTTCCCAAGCCTCAATACAGCGACGAGCGATCTCCTCAGCACTTATATCGTAGGGTTTTCCTCTCAAGTCTTTGTTGCCGCTTCCTTTTGAAAAGGCGCAGAACTTACATTTAAAGTAACAGACGTTAGTATAATTTATATTGCGATTTACGACATAAGTCACAGTTTCACCATTAGTTTCACGGCGAAGCTTGTCGGCGTAGGTCGTTACTAACGATAGGTCATTACCCCTCACCTCAAACAAACGAGTAACTTCTGTTTCGGTTAATTCCTTTTTTGCCTGATGTTTTTCAAGAATTGTTAAAACATCACTTGACTGGTTACGCTGTTTTTTATTCGAGAGCAGACGATGTTCCAGAGTTGGGATCTCGGTCGATTCCCCTGGAACCCAAGAATCCCTTTTGGCCATTCCGGATGAATCGCTGTGTCTAAACGCGAAGGCTCTAGTTGTGTCAGAAAGCCAGCGCTGCGAAGCGCGGACATAGGGAGGATAGACGGTCAAGCGTTGATCCAGCCATTTCCCTGCGGCCTCAGTGGCGGCTGAAAGCTCGTCGAGATGAGGCCACGGGGCCTCAGGATTAACATGATCGGGCGTGAGAGGTGAAACTCCGCCCCAATCATTGATTCCGGCGTCGACGAGTCGCTCTAGGACGCCCGGACTTAAGTTAGGGGGGGCCTGTATATTCATGTCGGGACCAAATATTATTCGCGCGACTGCAATTGTCCACAAAAGCTCTTCAAGGTCCGGTTCGGGAGCACTAGCCATTTTGGTATTTGGTTTTGCTCTAAAATTTTGTACGATAACTTCTTGCAGGTTTCCGAATCGCTCCGATATTTCTCTAAGCATTAGAAGTGACTCTATTCGTTCCTTTTTTGTCTCACCGATTCCAATCAAGATTCCTGAAGTAAAGGGCACCGAAAGTTCGCCGGACAAAATTAGGGTTTTCATTCGCAGGGACGGAACTTTATCCGGCGAGCCGTAGTGGGGCATACCTTTTTCGCAAAGTCTTTCTGAGCCTGATTCGAGCATTATTCCCATTGACGGACTTATTTCCCTTAGCGCCAACATTTCGTCTCGTGTGAGATTGCCAGCGTTTATATGGGGCAGAAGTCCGGTTTCATTAAGTACTCTTGTTGCACAGTGGGTGACATATTCAATTGTGGTCTGAAAGCCCATTTCGGCTAAAGATTCTCTAGCAACTTTGTATCTTAATTCTGGTTTTTCACCGAGAGTAAAGAGTGCTTCTTGACATCCGAGTTTTGCGCCGTCTTCGCAGAGAGCGACTACCTGATCTACCGATAAGAATGGTTGGCCGATATGTCTTGGCACACGAGCGAATGTGCAGTAGTGGCAGACGTCTCTGCACAAATGAGTCAGTGGCACAAATACCTTGCGGGAATAGGTAATGGTGTTTCCGTGACCTTCGTCACGAAGAATTCTGGCGCGAGCCATAAGGTTCTCTAGGTCTTCGTTCTGAGACAAGTTATGAGCTTCAACGTTGCTGATTGACTTTTTTAGGATATTAGTCATGAGTGGCCATTGGTCGTTATTTTTTTTGATCTCCTCTAACCGCCCATTATAAGCATGAGCGCCGTAAAAAGTCGTTATTAAAAAGTCAAAGAGTTAGCCCGATTTTCAAATATTCTCGCAAGTTGTAGGTAGTCCGAGAGCGATTAAGTGAATTACAGCGTCGATAAGCTATCGTTGCTTTTTTGAACAGCTTAAAATAAGTTTGCGCAGTCTGGAACTTCGGAGATATGAAATGCACCAAAAGAATCGAGAAATAAGTAAAAGTGATCTTTCGGGTAAAACTTATTTAATGACGGGTGGTAACAGCGGTATCGGATATGAGGCCATTCGCAATTTTGCGTCACGGGGAGCGTCGGTGATTCTTGTATGCCGAAGTGCTGTTAAAGGTCGCGAGGCGCTTGAAGAAATAAAACGAGAAACTGGAAATAATTCTCTTTTTCTTTATATCGCTGACTTTAGTTCACTGAATAGCGTAAATCGTTTTGCAAAAAGAGTTTTGAACGATTTTTCAAAAATTGACGTGCTTTGCAACAACGCAGGCGGCGCAAATGCGACACGAGCTGTAACGAAAGAGGGGTTTGAGATGACTTTTGTAACCAATCATCTGAGCGGATTCTTATTAACGAAAATGTTGCTCCCTCTTTTGTCAGTGTCGACTGATGAAGAGCCTGCACGAGTCATATTTACGAGCTCTTATGGTCATGCTCATAGCGCCCTAAATTTTGATGATCTTGAGCTTGTAGAAGGTTATCGTTCATTGCGCGCCTATGGGCGTTCGAAATTAATGAACCTTCTCACAGCTCGAGAATTTAGTTCACGGTTTCAGAGAGAAAATATCATCTTTAGCTCTTTTCACCCCGGGGCTGTGCGAACTCCTATCTGGAGGAAGGGTGGGCTAGCGGCGAGATTCATTGGATTTGTATTATTTCCATTTTTGATAAGTGTCAAGAAAGGCTCTGATACATTTATCTGGTTGGCGAGCTCACGGGACCGGGAGGTTCTGGAAGCGAATGGTCAATATTTCTATAAGAGAAAGCGCGCGCGCGTAGCTGTCCATGCAACCGCAGCGGCAGCGTCGAAACTCTGGGATTTGACTGAAGAAATCATCGCGCCATTTGCTGAGTGAAAAACTTTCTAATCACGCAGTCCAAAGGTGTAAACGACGTTGCCTGCTGCTATTGTAATATATTGTTTTCCATCAACAGCAAAAGTCATCGGTGCTGCGTGAACTCGGCCCCCAAGAGAAATATGCCATAGCTCTTTTCCGGTGAACGCATTCAAGGCAAAAAAGTATCCGTCTGCACTTCCTGTCAGTAATAATCCTCCTGCTGTTGTGCTTATGCCGGCAGATGAGCGGGGCATTATTGGGAATTCCCAAGCAATTTCAGCGGTGGTGGGATCGATAGCTCGAATAGCGCTGTGAAAAGCATCCATTGGTTGGGTGTATCTTCCTCCGCCGCCAGTAAAACGCTCTCCTTCCTCATATTCCTCGTCGCGCTTAAAAAACTCCTGTTCTCCGTCAAATGCCGTTACATAAAAAAGTCCTGTCTGCTCGCTAAATGCTGGGGAGTACCAGTTAGTAGCGCCAACAATCGGGGGTGAAACCATGATTCCCTCGTACGTCGGTGCCATGCCGGGAACACGAATTGGGCTTCCATCTGCATCTAAACTTTCCGCCCAAGTCTGAGTTGCAAAAGGTTTTCCAAGTATGAATTTTCCAGTTTTTCTATTGATGGTGTAATAAAAACCATTTCTGTTTGCCCACATCATGACAGGCTGTTGCGTTCCTGAAATTTCAATATCAGCTAAAATCGGAATTTGAATGGAGTCATAGTCATGTACATCGTGTGGAGTAAATTGAAAGTGCCAGTTAATTTCTCCTGAGTCAGCATCGAGAGCTAGTGCGGAATCAGAATAAAGATTGTCGCCGAGACGAACGTCGCCATTCCAATCTGGCCCGGGGTTGCCAGTGCCCCAATAAATCAAGTTAAGATCCGGGTCGTAAGAGCCTGTAAGCCACGTAGATGCACCACCAGTCTTCCATGAGTCACCGGACCATGTTTCATTTCCTGGCTCTCCTTCACCGGGGATAGCAAAAGTCCGCCAGACTAAATCTCCATTTTTCGAATTATATGCATCAATAAATCCTCTGATTCCGAATTCGCCGCCGGCTATTCCGGTAACAACCAAATCTTTCACGATAAGCGGTGCGGCAGTCTTGCTATAACCCGCTTGATGGTCTGCTACTTCTTTGTTCCACAGAAGATTCCCCGTGCGAGCATCTATAGCGACTAGGTGGGCATCTAGGGTGCTCATGTAAAGGGTCTCACCCAAAATGGCGACGCCTCTGTTATTTCTTCCACAACAAATTCGAAGATCTTCAGGTAAGTCATGTTCGTACCGCCAGTAAACTCTGCCTGTTTGCGCATCTACAGCAGTAAGGTTGCTTGGGGCTTCTGTAATGAACATTATACCATCGACGACTAATGGGACGGTTTCAGCACGATCAATTTCTGGAATTTGATAAGACCATTTTAATTCCAAAAAATCGATATTTTGACTATTGATGGACGCTAATTGGCTGTATCGTTGACTGCTCATGGATCCCGAGTAAGTCAGCCAGTTTTGGGGTTCAGCTTCAGTGTTTTTTAGCCTTTCCCACGTGACTGGCTGAAAAGCCGGTGTTATGACTGTGCTCAGAACCTCTTCCTGTGCGGATGCTGAGGAAACAAAAACGGACGCTGGAAAAATTATTAATATCGTTTTTAGTCTTTGCTTGATATTCATTCTCATAAGCTCCTCTTGCTGCGAAGAGAGAATAGAAATGCAACCAAGTCCTCTAACTCGCTATCGGTAAATTTACCTTGATAAGATGGCATTGTTGATGACTTGTCTATGTTCCATTCTTTTAGTCTATCTTTGGAAAAGGAATATAGTTCCTCGTTAACGTCCATAATACGTAGACTAAAACTGTCCTCACTCATTCGCAGTCCTTGGTAAAAGTTGCCGTTCTGATCCCTTACACTCACAGTCCACCACCTCGGTGTTACTTTTTCGTTTGGGCGGAGCAATGCGGAATTGATTTGCTCAGGACGAAGTCGTTCCCCTATTGAAGTTAAGTCGGGACCGTTCCTTCCGCCAAGGCCTTCAATCATGTGACATCCTGCACAATCAGTGATGCCGCTATAGAGTTTTCTCCCCCGTGTTGGTGAGCCTGGGAGATTAATATTAGCCGGATCGCTCGCTAAAGACTCGATATATGCTACCAATTGCCATGCAAGAGAATCCGGTACTTCCGGATTGAGTGCGATCATTGCTGTCCCGGGGACACCATTTCGTAGTACGTTAAAAATCCCGGCGGTTGTATTGGCGCGGCGAAGTCGACCTGTTAAATCAGGAGCTCCGATCTCATCATCTCCCTTTGCATCGATTCCATGACATCTTGAACATTGTCGATCAAAGTATTTTTCTCCTGCTCTAACGTCAAAAATAGTGTTGTATAAATTGCCAGCATCTGCAGCAAATGCCCCGAGTGTTAACTGTGACAAGTAGAGGCCGAAATAAAGAGAGTAAAAAGTTGTGCGTGGATATAAGAAAAAGTGTATGAACGAGTGGTGACTTAAATCTTTTTTATTAGAATTGAGAATAAACATTTATTCCTCTGCTATTTTTTTATTATTAGGCTGAGTTCTATTAATTTAATCCTTGGTCAAAAATTCTATAACTTTATTTTATGCATAATCTGGATTCATTGCCATCATTAAAAACCCTGTAAAAGCTGGGTTCGAAGGGGCAAGCGTGATGTCAACGCTATCGCGCATGCAGGTAAGCGCTGCGAGATAGTTTCTATAAAAGCTCCATGATGGAAGTGGCTGGTAAGTTAAATCCGATAAGCCAAATTGAGCAATAATATTTTTGGTAGTGGTGGGCTTAACAAAAGCATCATCAAGCAGATTAAAGTAAGCTGGCCACACACTTATGATCGACCACTTGGCTAGGCGGACTGAGAGCAATATTTCAAGTAATTCATGAAAGCCAGCCTCCTTGTCTCCGTGAAGTCGTTTTTTTAGGGCGCCAGCGAATTTATTCTTCTCTTTGGGTGTTAGCTTGCTAATGCAGTTCTTAAATGCTGGTTTTTCAAAAACTGAAATCATTGAAGATCGAGAAACAATCGTAACCATTGATTCAAGAATGGCTTCAGTGTCGCGGAAATTTCGCGGTCTAAACTGTTCACGGGTGTAATCGCTTAGTTGATTCACACGATGACGTTTGGCTACTGCGACCATTTTTGGATTTTGAAAGCCGCCTGGGTATTGACCAAGAAATCTTTCCTCTGCTTCTTTAAGTCGTTTGTAATTCATAGATCTTTGTCGCTTATATAATATGCCCGATCCAGCGACCCGATAATGTGATCCCGATCCATAGGCCCAATGAAAGAGTTCCAGAAATTTTCATTTTATTTGTCGGAGCGTGGAACTGCTTCAATTTGTCTGAGGCTGTCAGAAAAAGTCGATGAAGCAAAAGCATATTTGCTCCAGCAAGTATCAGGAGTAACATTTTAATTTGAAAAGCCGGGTTAACAATATGTGATGCAGCACGCGTTATAAACATGGCGACGCCGGTAAGCACGGCAACCCAAAACGATGTCCAAGTCCAGGGAAGGAGTTCTTCACTAAGTTGTGCGAGAGAGTATCTGCGTGCAGCTACTCCAATGAGTCGCAGGTCAACCATTAAAACTGTGCCAAGAAGAAGGCTTATCGCAACGACATGAATCGACTCAATCATGGGAAACCATGCCGTTCCGCCAATTTCCCATGAAATCGGCCAATTTTCTATTTCTATCCAGATTGGATTTTCCAGAATATGATTTAGAAAGCCTTCCATAACAATAATTCCCGCATCAGGTCGGATAGATCAGGTATTCAACATAAGCGATCCAACGGCCACTGATCGTGATACTTAGCCATAAGATTATAGAAAGAAAGCTTATTATACGTATGCTAATGGGATTTCCTTGTGCGCCAGCCCGATTTCCTACTAAATTGTTGCTCCTAATAAGATACTGCAGAAAGTATGCTAGAGGCAAAGCAAGAAAAATCATCAATATTTTAGTGATGAAGACTGGGTTGTCGGCATATCGGTAAGGGCGCGCAAGTACAAAAAATGAGCCGGAGATAATATTGCTTGCCATGGCTGGCCACAGCCAAGGAAAGAGTCGTTTCACCATCTCGTCGAGTGATTGGTTTCTTAGGCCCAGACCCAGACCTCGGGCACTTATTAATACAATCGATCCCATGATTGCGCCGACCCCTAAAATATGAATGGTTTGAATTATAGGAGGGAAACCTGGCACGTTTTGAAGAGCCCATAGAGCAATTGCTTGTAGGGGGCTCTGGTCGATCATGCTGGCTAATTGGTTCAATTACGGTGCTCTACTTTGTTTTTCTAAAGGTTAACGCGCCATATGTGCACAAGAGAAATCTGTAGCTTTCGCAATTTAGAGCTTAAGATATTTGTCAGTAACAGCACCCTCGGAGGCAGATGCTACATTAGTGGCATATTTCGCAAGAACTCCGCGAGTGTATCGCGGGCTTGGCTTTTTCCACCCAGCTAATCGGTCTGCGATTTGAGATTCCGTAAGATCGATTGAAACGGTATTGGATTCTGCATCGATAGAAATTTTGTCTCCATTTTGGACGATCGCGATAGGGCCGCCCTCACTGGCTTCGGGGGTAATGTGCCCGACGACAAAGCCGTGGCTGCCGCCTGAAAATCTTCCATCCGTAATCAGCGCTATTTCCTGGCCTAAGCCTTTTCCCATGATGGCAGAGGTAGGGCTTAACATTTCTCTCATGCCAGGTGCGCCACGAGGTCCCTCGTAACGAATGACTAAAACATCACCGGACAGTACCGTTCCGTCAAGGATTCCGGCTAAACACTCTTCCTCTGAGTCAAAAACCCGAGCGCTACCACTGAATGCTAGGCCCTCTTTACCTGTTATTTTGGCGACAGCACCTCCTGGCGCGAGATTTCCTCTCATAACAACAAGATGGCTATCTTTTTTTATTGGTGATGTGAATGGACGAATAATGTCTTGGTCGCTTGGATACGGAGTTACATCTCGCAGGTTCTCAGCCAGTGTTTTACCGGTAACTGTCATGCAATTCCCGTCGAGCATTCCCTCGTCCAGCATTACTTTCATCAGTGGCTGAATGCCGCCAATCTTTATGAGCTCTGACATCAAGTATTTGCCGCTTGGTTTCAAGTCTGCAACCATCGGAACACATTTTCCAATGATCGAGAAATCATTTAGCTCGAGTTTTACGTTCATAGTATGTGCCATTGCGATTAAATGCAGCACGGCATTAGTTGAGCCACCCAGAGCGATAACGACTTTGATCGCATTTTCAAAAGCGGAGCGAGTCATAATGTCAGATGGCTTTATATCTTTGTCAATTAGGTTGAGTATTGCTTTGCCTGCGGTTTGGCAATCTAATTCTTTGTCGGGTGAGATTGCGTCTTGCGCGGAGCTGTTAGGGAGACTCATTCCCATTGCTTCAATTGCTGAGGCCATTGTGTTCGCGGTATACATTCCTCCACAGGAGCCTGGTCCGGGAATCGCGCTTTCTTCAACATTCTTTAGATCGATGTCTGATAGTTTTCCAGCCGCATGTTCTCCAACCGCCTCGAAAACCGACACTATGTTGGTATGATTCGGTCCCGGTTGAATAGTCCCGCCGTATATAAAGATCGATGGGCGGTTCAATCGAGACATGCCCATTATTAGGCCGGGCATGTTTTTATCACAGCCACCGATCGTTATGATTCCGTCATGACCCATACATCCGGAAACTGTCTCTACGCTGTCAGCTATCACTTCTCGAGACACCAAGGAGTACTTCATTCCTTCTGTCCCCATAGAAATTCCATCAGATATAGTGATGCAGTTATATATAACTCCTTTCCCACCGGCTTCATTCGTAGCTTGATTGACATCTTCAGCGAGTTTATTAATGTGCATATTGCATGGAGTAACCATGCTCCAGGTTGAAGCGATCCCTATTTGCGGCTTTTTAAAATCAGCGTCTTTAAAACCAACTGCCCTAAGCATGGCCCTGCTAGGTGCTTGGGCAACGCCATCAACCACGACTTTGGAGTATTTTCTTTTGTTTTCGTTGCTCATAACTTTCTAATGACTCGCTTAAATAAGATGTTTTGTATAAGTCTGTTTCGAAGATGATATCATATAGTCTTGAGGAATCGCGCTTGGGTTTTTTTTAAGAAGTAGCTTATCGTTGCGACTACCTGGGTTGGTGTGATTTTTGGGTAATGATGGTTATACAAACTTGAAGCGTTGCGTAATGAGAGTATTTATACAGACCTATGGAAAATAATCAGCAGCAAATCATCGGTCAAGTAGAGGCATGGCTCTCCGAAGGCAGCTCCGTTTGGCTATGTACGATTTTGAAAACTTGGGGGTCTTCACCTCGCCCAGTCGGGTCGATGCTCGCGAGCACGACAGATGGGAAGATTGTTGGCTCACTTTCTGGCGGATGCATTGAAGAAGATTTTCTAGCACAACTCACCTCGGGCAAACTAAAGGCTCGCTTCGATGAGAACAGAAAGCCTTTCATAATTTATTACGGCAAAACGGAGGAGGAGCAAGCGCGCTTAAAGCTCCCCTGCGGTGGACAATTGCACGTGCTTCTGGAATACATAGAACCCCTGAGTGAAAAGGTTGCGGTTTTTAAAGAGATCGTCCAAAAGTTAGTGGATCACAAGAGGGTATGTCGTTCAATCGATCTGGCTAATGGATCTTTTACGTCAAGAGAATTACTTGATGCAGAAACTAGGATTTCTATTAGAATTGCTGGTGGAGTTTTGCAGCATGAACTCAGTCCTATGTATCATTTGCTTTTGCTTGGCGCGGGAGATGTTGCGCGTTACGTCGCCGAAATTGGTGTTGCGTTGGAATACCAAGTGACTTTATGCGATCCCCGGCCTCGATATCTTGAAAACTGGTCGGTTGAGCGCGTGCATAAAACTGATGCCTTACCGGATGATGTTGTGCGTGAGGGATATGATAACCCCTTCTCTGCGATTGTGGCGTTAGCACACGACCCGAGGGTTGACGACATGGCTTTGATGGAAGCTCTAAAAACAAAAGCGTTTTACATTGGTGCAATGGGGTCAGAAAAAACCTCGTCTGATAGGAGGGCTCGGTTGCCGCAGTTGGGTTTGAATGTTAACGAAATTAATCGATTGCGTGCACCTATTGGGCTCCAGATAGGAAGTAAGAAGCCGGCAGAAATCGCTATTTCAATTATGGCGGAGATAACAGCAACGCGGAATCAAAAACAAAAATTGCGATAAAATTTTCTCTAGGCCGCAGTTACGACAGGGCCTTTTAGGTTGTTGCAGATATCGCAGTATTCGTTATTGTATAATTTGTCTCTCGATCCCTTGTGCGGCCATCGATTCTAATCGTCGAGCTCCTGCCAAAATTCCTATAATGCCATAGTTTCCTTCATGGCACGCATATTCATAAATGGGTTCACTGATTTGAGAAAGGGGATACTCACCGGACCAATCCGAGCTATAAACACTCGGGTCATCCACTGAAAATCCGTAAATTATTTTATTGGGACTTTCGCGCTTAAAAGTTTCAGTCACAGTCAACGTCTTAGTTGGTGCTCCCCTATAGGTGTGCCATGGATTGTAGTTCTTTGTTTCGACAATTAGAGTTTCTCCCTCCCAGCGGCCGATTGAGTCTCCCATCCATTTCTGTAATACGGGAGAAGCTGGATTTCGTTCATCAGTGATCTTAATTATGCGTGCGTCGTGAACCATTTCTACAAGGATCGTCACGTATCCAGGCGATTGAATAATTTGCATGTGACTGTTGTACATTACCGGAGACATTACTGGTCCTGAACTGTTTCCGAACGCGACGAGACACCTCTCGCCGAGACTGCGTCCCTCAGGGCCATCGTTTCTATCAGGTCGGTTAGTCCTGATTATTTTGTTTTGACCATTGAATTCGGCATGACGTTCCGGAATTCTGCCATTTGCCGGACTAGTGATGGCCGAAGTTCGATATTCGCCCTTTACGGTGGGAAGAAACATACCTCTGTCAGTCCAAAATAGATCATAGTTTCCAACTGGCGGGAGGGCCTCCGCCGTTGGAGCGGGGCGACTCGGGTCAAGTGCGATATTATTCTTTTCAACCGCGGCTTGGGCACGCCTCTCGAGAATTTTAGCCTCCTCAACTGTGTATGCGCGTTTGTTGCCAAGTTCTGTTGGCCTTTCAAAGGGCATGACTGTGGCATTCTTCCAGACGCCCTGAAGGTTTGGTGCGCCCCATTCGGTGCGAGAATCTATCTGTTCTGCTCGTACAATTTGTGCAAACAGCAAAATCAATAAAAAGATTACATTTTTTTCTTGGTTCACGAGTTGTTTGTGTTTTCTCTTCAAAATTATTTCCTTTTATAAGATGCCTAGATGGGTGCTACAAGGTTCCATGGGAAAGCATGTTCGAGCTGCGATGCAAGCTGAAGCAATAAAAGGTCATTGCCGTTGCATGCGCTAAACAACGCGCCTATCGGGAGTTTATCGGCACTAACGGCTGCTGGGACAGACATGCTCGCTGCGCCAGTAGCGTTATAGAGAGCGCAAAAGCCGCTATACTGAGTAAATCTTTCTGCGTATTCTTTTGTGTTGTGGCAATCCATATTTAGCCACCCTAGCTTAACTGGTGGAGATGTAAGCACAGGTGAAAGCAAGATATCGTATTTATTATGGAATTTTTGCATAGTGATTTCGGCCAAAGTCATGGTGTCACGTGCTCGAACATATTCGTCGGCGGATACCTTGCGGCCTCGTTTTGCCATTATCTTCGTCCCTAATTCAAGTTGAGAGGCGTCGAGGTCGGACTCAAAGTTTTTAAATTGTTCGTGCACAGACTGATAGATGTGCGTACTGATTATTCTTGATGCTGCATCAGCAACGGGGCTATGGTCAACTGGGTGTTCAATCTCTTCAATGTGATGGCCAAGCTCTGAGCATTGGTTCGCCATTGAATCGATAGCCGACAAGACCTCAGGTTGAATTTTCTCGCCTGTCGGATGGGTTTTAACGACGGCGATTTTAATTTCCCCAAATTTATTGTTTAAATTGTCATAAAAATAATTTCTAGATTTGGTGTCATTATTTATTGGGAGTGGCAGAGGAAAAAGTGAGGAAGTATGCCGACGTATAAGGTCTAGGAATGCGGCGCTATCTCTTACAGTCCTTGATACTACATTACCCACACTCAAGCCGCTCCAGCATTCTGCTAAATTATGTTGGGTTATGGTTAAGCCCCGGCTGGGTTTCAAGCCAAATAGACCGCAGCACGATGAAGGGATTCTTATCGAGCCTCCGCCATCTGTCGCATGCGCTGCTGGCACAATTCCCGCAGCGACCGCAGCGGCCGCTCCACCTGATGACCCGCCAGTTGAATAATCAAGATTCCATGGATTATGGCATGGACCTGAACTCTTAGGCTCGGTAGTTATTGTAAGCCCCCTTTCGGGAGTGTTGGTTTTTCCTAAGATGTTGAGACCAGCTTTTATGTAATGTTTTACAATTTCGGCATCTTGTACATTAGAATCTGAGGATGTTGTTCGACTGCCATAGCGAACTGGTAAGCCGTGATACGGTGTAAGGTCTTTAATAAGGAACGGCACACCGGCAAGATTACTGGATTTAATGTTTATGGTGTCGGCGCGAGCAATTGCCTTTTCATATTCACAAGCGACGATGGCATTTACCTTTGGATTTACCTTTTTCGCTTTGTTTACGGCAATTGAAGTTATTTCTCTTACAGAAAAATATTTTTCTCTTATTCCTGTAGCAATTGCGATAGCGTCCAGCGAGGAATATTCGTCTTCAAGAGTTTTTCGCATAAGCGCATCCTAAAAAGTGCTCGAGACTGATTTATGTCGTTGTGGTGGTGCGTGTGTCGGTAAACCATTTTACCGGCGCGGAGGTTTTATGAACACTGTCTTCCACTCCAAGAACGAGTGCAAAAAGGGCCATACGGATTACAACCCCATTATCCGCCTGCCTAAAAATAGCGAGATTAGGGTGCAAATTCAAATCGCTATCCAATTCATTTGCGTTAGCTCGAGAATCTCGGGGCAGTGGATGCATAATCACGGTATTTGGCGCGCAATGCTGAGTGTAAATCTCTTGATTTAATTTAAATTGTCCGCGGTATAAATCTGCATCGGATTGCTTTTCGAACCGCTCCTCTTGTATGCGAGTAAGATAAACAGTGTCGTTATCGCTCAAGCCTACTTTCATATTGTCTGTTTCTATGACTTTGTGTCCCGCTAGAATTAGTTGATCTAATATTTCATTAGGCATCTTCAGCTCATTAGGCGAGATCATCGTGAACGTTATGTTTTTATATAAGAGAAGAAGTTTGGAGAGCGAATGGACAGTGCGCCCATTTTTCAGATCGCCGACCATGGCAATTCGCATTCCGTCTATCATGCTTTTTTTATGCTCGAGTTCTTTTCTGATTGTGTATAGATCAAGTAGTGCCTGCGAGGGGTGTTCGTTATCGCCGTCTCCCCCATTAATGACAGGCACTCTGCTGGCTTTTGCGAATTCTTCAACTGATCCGGGAGAAGGATGGCGCATTACTATAACATCGCTGTATCCACTAATGACTCGAGCTGTATCATAAAGCGATTCACCCTTAGAGATTGAGCTCGTCTTCATATCTACTATTTCTCTTACTGAGCCGCCGAGCGAATTAAAAGCACAGCCGAAGCTCATGCGAGTCCGAGTACTCGCCTCGAAGAACATGCTTCCGAGAATTGCACCATCTAGAACCTTTGTCGTTTGAAGGCGACTCGCATATGGAGTCATTGAATCGGCAACATCAAAAATTTTCTCGACACTGACCCGATTCAATTGATCTACACTAATAATGTGACTTCCGCGAAAATTCATAAAGACCTCGGTATGTAGTCGAGCTTTAAAATACCCATCCAAGATTACTACAGTTGGCCGATAACTGGGAGTTGAAACGGTCAATTTTTTCTTATTAATCTGTGTACTGGAATATGGCCAACACGATTTTTTGGTACGATTTCGAGACATTTAGTTCTGATCCAAAAGCTGGCCGTGCCGCGCAGTTTGCCGGGTTGCGGACCGACGAAAACTTAAATATTGTCGGTGACCCACTCGTTATTTACTGCAAACCTTCGAATGACTTCCTACCTGATCCGATAGCTTGTCATATTACTGGTATAACGCCTCAAGAAGCCGACTCGAAGGGTATGATTGAAGCACAGTTTATAAAAACCATCTTGAAGGAGTTTTCGGTCCCCAATACCTGTGTCAGTGGATATAACAACATTAGATTTGATGACGAGCTCACGCGACAATTGTTGTACCGTAATTTCTTCGATCCATATGAGCACGAATATAAGAATGGTAATTCGCGTTGGGACATTATTGACATGGTTCGATTGTGTGCCGCTACTAGGCCAGAAGGAATCGAGTGGCCAAAAAAAGATGACGGATACGTTAGTTTTCGGCTCGATCAACTGACTACTAAAAATGGTATAGAGCATGACTCTGCTCATGACGCATTATCAGATGTAAAGGCAACTATTGAACTTGCAAGGCTCATAAAAACGTCGCAACCGAAATTGTACGATTATTGTTATTCGATTCGCTCGAAAAGTGTCGTTAATAAGATTATCAACTTCGAAACACGAAGACCTTTCCTGCTTGTCAGTCCTTCGGTGTCGTCACGACATGGTTGTTTAAGTTTAATGGTGCCGTTGTGTTTGCATCCGCGTCTCCCGAACACCGTGCTTGCCGCTGACCTACGCCAGAATCCAAAAATGTGGATCGGATTAGGCCCGAAAGAATTGAGGGAACGGATATTCTTGCCTCGCTCTAAAATTGGCCCTGGTACGGATCGTGTCTTAGTTCGGGGCGTCGCGTTAAACAAGTGTCCAGTTATTGTAAATTTTGATGTTTTAGATGGTGGCCGTGCCTTGGATTTGGATATAGATATTGAGAAAAGTCGCAAAAACTGGGAAACCCTTATGGAGGATGCTAAGAAGCTGAGGCATATTATCAATAATGTCTCACAAAGTTTTTCTAGCGAACCCAAAGGAGAGACGGATCCAGATTTGATGATTTACGATGGTTTTTTTACCAAGCCAGATAAGCAATTGATGGCGACAATTAGGGAAGCTGATCCTGCAGATTTAAATAGATTTGACTTTCCTTTTAGGGACCGACGGTTAAAAGAGATGCTCTTTAGATATCGCGCGAGGAATTATCTGCAGACCTTAAGTCCAGAAGAGTTAATGCTTTGGAATGATTTTAGAATGAGGCGAATAAATTCTGATGACTCGAGAGATCAGTACAATAAAAGTTTGCTTGAAGCCGTAAGCGTAGGTATCTCAAACGATATTTTGGAAAATCTGGAAAAGTATGTTTTAGGTTTAGGTGTTTGAATTATAGTAAGCTAATATACACGGTGACAATGCTTGTTTGATTTCAGTGTGGTGAATTTCAACGGATTTGGTTTAAAGAGATTTCATGGAGAGATTTTCAGAGATTCGCCCGTATCGTGACAGTGAGGTAAAAAAAGTTATCTCGCGTTTGTTGGAAGATGCGGATTTTTTAGACACAGTTGCAAATTTTGTCCTGCCCCGATTGGCGACGTTCTTTCCGGCTTTGCTTCGTTTCTTCATAAAAAAAAGGTTGATAAAGCAGACGCGTGCGGTTGATACAGTGGCCTCTATGCAAGCGGTGATCGCTGACTATATGGAGAAAATAGTCAACGAGACCACAACGAGTTTAACGCACTCTGGATTAGAGCGTCTGACGATCGGCCGCAATTATTTGTTTATCAGTAATCATCGCGACATAGTAATGGATCCGGCGTTTGTGAATTATGTTTTGTACCATGGCGGGCATGATACTCTGCAAATTGCAATCGGTGACAATTTGTTGAAAAGGCCTTTTGTCAGTGATCTTATGCGGCTTAATCGAAGCTTTATTGTGAAGCGTTCGGCTCGAGGGAGGGAGCTTCTCTCTTCGTTGCAGCTTTTGTCAGAGTATATTCATAATTGTATAGATAACGAAAGCAGTGTTTGGATTGCTCAGTCTGAGGGACGAGCAAAAGATGGGATTGATAGGACTGATCCGGCGCTGCTTAAGATGTTAGCAATGGCGGATCGGAAAGAACCGTTGGGCGACGTATTAGGCCGGCTTCATATTGTTCCAGTTTCGATCTCGTACGGCTTAGATGCTTGTGACTTGCTCAAAGCGGAGGAACTGTGTCAGATTGAGGAGACGGGGAGCTATGAAAAAAATGAAGATACTGACATGAAAAGTATAGTAAAAGGTGTTTTGGGTCAGAAAGGGAGGGTTCATGTCGCCTTCGGGCAGGAGCTGAAACTGAACAACAATGATCCTCAGATTGTTGCGAAGATGATCGATAATCAAATACTCAAAGGTTATGACTTAAGCTGTAATAATATATTGGCGACGGAAAAAATATTGGAGCTTGGGCTGATTGAGGGTAATGAAAATATAAACGAACTCCTTGGTAAGTTGACGATAGAAACCCGAGATAGAGAAGACTTTGAAGCGAGGCTTAATGCCGTTCCAGATAACATACAGTTACGTTTGTTGAAAACCTATGCAAATCCGCTTCTAGAAATATCTCGGCTATGAGCTTGAGCTAGACAAGTACTTTACCAAAGCCTCCTCATAACGACTTTGCAGTTCCGTTTTGATTTTAGATGGTATCGGGCCCAGTGACCTGACTGTTAAATAATTCTTATGAAATTTTTTTATTATCTCGGATTTTGTGGGTTTTCCTTTTCCGAACATTTGTTTTAGTTGTTGAAGATTCATCTCGGTGCGAATTTTTTGGTCTTCTTCCGGTGTTTTTAACCCCATCAACAGTTCAAGCTCAACACATAATAATCTCATTTTTCTTTCTGATTTCATTATTTCATTTGAAAAGCTTTCATGACTCGACATAACCTTAATGTTTTGCGCTCTCGACTGCAAAGCTTCTTGTGCTTGCGGGTGTTTTGGTAGCTGAAATGGAGGAATTTCTTGGGATTTAAGCCTATTAAACGCCGCGGAATAAGTTTCACTGCTCGATGTTTCTAATAGTTGTTTTTCTAATTTTTCGAACTGTTCATTTGCCGAGATAACTGAATTCAACTCATCTTTCTGCTTTGGGTTGGGGAGTGCGCTCATTTTTAGGTCTATTTGATGTTGGTATCCACGAAATTGACGTGTAATCAAACTTTTTTTATCGTCGCGGTAACCATCGAGCAAGGCTTTGAGCTGCAGTTTTAGTTCACCCACTTTAGCTTGACAGTTTTCGAGTTCTAAAAAGGGCGCGTCAGCCAAAGCTTTGAAGCTTGAGAGGAGGGAGTTGACTTTCTCCCCATTGGCATTTGTGTGTTGATTTTTTGATTTTTTTGGATTTTGGTTAAAGAATGTGTCGCATATCTCTCGGAATTCTTTCCAAAGGTCATTGTCCTTTTTTGCTCCTGCTGTTTTAGTGCTTTTCCACTTAGCCTGCAGCTCTTTAATCTGCTTCTTTGCCTCTGGGTTCGTTGAATTCAACGATTTTGCTTCAGTAATTAATTTCTTTTTACAAATTTCGTTATTCTTGAATTCAAATTTTCTCGTCTTCCATATAGCCGACGTTAACTGATAGTACCGTTTATTAAGGTCTTTGGCTTTATTATCGTTAACTGGGGAATGCGTTTTCCAAGTGATATCAATTTCTTTTAATAAAAACGTTATTTCTTTTATGTCTGCTTCCTGAGTTTTCAGAGCAGCAAGTTTTTTCTCAAGAATATCGCATAAATTATTTCTTTCTTTTTCGTTCGATATTTTAAGTTCGTCTCGTCTTCGAAAATATTCTTTGCATGATTTGTAAGTTTGATCTGATGCTTTTTTGAATCTGTTCCAAAGTTTGCTCTCATCTTTTGCAACTCCAATGTCTTTCCATTGGCAATGGATTTCTTTGAGTTGATTCATTCGCTCTGCTTCATGTGTCACGGAGCATGCAAGTGAAAGCATTTTTTCTATGAGTTCTTCTTTTTTTCTGGCGTTCTCTTTCAAAGTTGAGTCTCGAAAATTATAGAATGATCTTTTCGTTTCTGTTTCAGTTTTGATTATCTTCTTCAACGACCCACTGCTAAGACCTTTTTTGGCGGACTGTATTTGGCTCCATTTAGACTGAGCTTTTTTAAAATTATTTTGCAAGATGTGTGAGCTAATGTCTTTAATTCCTGATGTAATTAGCCGTATTTTTTCCTCTTGGTAAGCTTGATTTTTTTTCAAGATTTCTAAGAAATTTTTGTGTAAGACATTGCCTAATTCAATGTCTTCAATAGAATTTTTTGGAATTTGTTTCCTGAGTTCGCCAAGACGGTTGCTTAATACGTTGATTTTGTTACTTTCGCTTATTTTTACCGCAAGTATTTCGTCTGATATTTTCTTTAATTCTGCTGCAGGATTCTGATATATCGGTTGAGTTATTTTATTGGTTTTGCTTTTCTTTAATTCATCGATTATGAGGGTTTGATCATTAACTGTTGTTGAACCAGAGGGTGGGCAAAAAACCTCTTCTGTCGAGGAAGAAATAGTCAAATCTGATTTCAGTATGTTAAAAGACTCACCGGGATTAAAATACGCGGTTGCTGGATTCGCTGGGCACAGCACCACATCGGCGGAGCGCGCCGGGGTGCTGAATGTCAAAGCTGATTGGCTTTTTTTTGTGTTTAATTTAAGCGTTACTGCGTGTTTAGTCGTAATTGTCACATTGATCTCTGTTTTTTAAATGAGAACGCTCTCGTTTTGGTGTAGGCGTCCTCAGGGCGTGTGTGTAAGCTGTATAGCGGTAAACATCTAGCAACTCGTAGGTACAGGTTGACAATGGTATAATATTTACGTTCGTAACGTTAAGTGAAATTTATGAACTTCAATGAAGTTAAAAATTACGTTCAGGAAGTTTACCGATCTCTTCTTGCGACTTATAGTCATGTCCCTCGGTATGGTCAGCGCTTGATGATCGCTGAAATTGTAAATTCCTTGAAGCCGCTGTTTGATAAACCTGAGGCAAAGTCTCCTATTGTTACCATTGAGGCAGGTACTGGAACCGGAAAAACTCTTGCTTATATTGTGTCAGTTATACCAATAGCGAAAGCCTTAAATTTAAAAGTTGTTATTTCTACTGCGACCATAGCTTTACAAGAGCAAATTGTATTAAAGGACCTTCCGGATATATTAAAGGGTTGTGACTTAGATTTTAGTTTCGCGTTAGCTAAAGGTAGAGCTCGGTATTTATGCTTATCGAAATTAGATCTACTGCTGAGGGGTGATGACAGCCTACAGGCCCTATCAGATCTGTACGGTGAAGAAATAGTTGAAACCGAGAACGCGCTTATTTTCGATCAAATGTCTGAAGCTCTAACTGCTGGAGATTGGGACGGAGATAGGGATAACTGGATTAGCAGTCTTGATAACTCCGTTTGGTCCTCGCTTACCATAGACTCTGGTCAGTGCGTTGGTTCGAAGTGCAGTCATTTTCATAATTGCAGTTTTTTTCAGGCGCGAGATGGTTTGGATCAGGTGGATTGCATAGTTAGTAACCATGATCTCGTGCTGTCAGATTTGGCATTAGGTGGAGGCGCAATACTTCCTCCGCCTGAGGAATGTATCTATGTCTTTGATGAGGCACATCACTTACCGATTAAGAGTAACAAACACTTTGCGTACTCAACACGGCTGAAAAGCGTGATAGATTGGTTAGAGAGGTCGGAAAAGTTAATGCAAACTGTGTATGCAGATGAGAACTTTGAGGTTATCACTCATGCTACGGTGAATAAGGTTGTCTCTAGTATGAAAAGAGATCTTAATGATCTTTGGCCGCTGGTGTCTAAATATTTTGAGGAATTTAAAGTTGGAAATTCTGTACATGATAGACAATATGTTTTCGATCTTGGATTGGTGCCAGATGAATTACGGGATTTATCCCAAAATCTAGCAATTTTGTTTAAACGGTTCAGTGATATGTTAAGTGAGTACATTGATGCGGTAAAAGAAAATTTAGAAGCTTCTAAGCCGCAGTTAGTTCGGGATTTAGCTGAGCTGTGGTTTCCATTGTTAAGCAGTATCAAATCAAGAGCTGATGCCAACTACGAGTTGTGGAAAGGGTTCTCCGTAAAGGATAAGTCAGATGTTGCTCCCAAAGCACGCTGGTTATCTGCTATTGATGGTGCGGCTATCCCAGATATTGAGGTATCTATAAGTCCAGTATCGGCGGCCGATGATTTGACTGAGAAGCTTTGGTCTTCGTGCAGGGCCGCGATTCTTACATCCGCAACTCTGTCCGATATGGGTGCTTTTAGCATGCTAAAAATGCGTGCAGGGACTCCGCTGGATGGAATATATTTGTCGATACCGAGCCCATTCGATTTCGCAAATGTAGCTGTTCTAGAGGTTCCTCGAATGCATTGTGAGCCAAGTAATACAGATCTTCACTCAGCAATGATTTCACAGGCTATCCCGAGGCTTGTCTCGGAACCCGGTGGGGCCTTGATGCTTTTCCAGAGCCGAAGACAGATGGAGGAAGTCATTTTAAGTATGCCAAAGGAGTGGCGAGAAAAAATACTGTGTCAGGATGACTTTCAAAAATCGCAACTGTTAGCATTTCATCGTAAACAAGTGGATGAAGGGAAGTGCAGTCTGATTTTTGGTTTGGCTAGTTTTGCTGAGGGAATTGATTTGCCCGGAGATTATTGTAGACACGTGCTCATTGCAAAAATTCCATTTTCTGTTCCCAATGATCCTATTGAATCTACTTTGTCGAAATGGATTGAGTCCAATGGATCGAATCCATTTATGAGTTTATCTGTTCCAGATGCGACTTTTCGGCTTCTTCAAGCGAGCGGTAGGTTGCTTCGCAATGAGGCCGATACAGGTCGAATTACAATTTTTGATGAGAGGCTAGTGACAAAGCGTTACGGAAAGCTAATGCTTGACGCACTACCTCCCTACAAAAAAGAGCTTTTTTCGACAATACTTACGGTGGATTAGTGGTAATGATGATTAATAAAATTCGTATCGTAATCGTAAGTATTATTAATAATCGTTAACATAAGAGTTTTGGATTACTCGTGTTGAATATAGCAGCACAGGAGCGTTTAATTCTTCTGTCTTCTGTGAGATTTTGTCAGCCAAGGTAATTCCCTCAACTATATGTCCAATCACAGTGTAGCGTCCATCGAGATGAGGCAAATCTTTCAGAGCCAACAAAAATCCCGGCCCGCCAGGTTCAATCAGTACAAGACTCCCACGAGAGATAGCGCGCGAGTTTAAATCATCTGTGAATGTGTGACCTTGGAGCTCTAAGCCTTGTTTAAGTGACAAATTACTAAGTTTTTCAAACAAAGAGAATTGATTGTTCTGTATCATGTCGGGAGACGTTATGTTGTTACTTTCTAAAAAAGGTTTCAGTAATTTCTCTTCATAATCGGTGGTGTTTTTTATAGACAAATTTGGATGTAAATAACCTTCAGCATCGATCAGCTTCATCTTATCGAACCCTAGGGCGTTAGCGTTTATTTCCTTGTCCGGTTTAGCAGTTGGTCCACCAAAAGGATGGTTTCGTGAATCTGCACCCTGAACGAATGCACCTGGAATCGATTGCTTGATTAGGAGATTATCAAGGTATCTCGGTGAGTAACCAGGGTTTGATGTACTTGGGATTTTACCTTCGATTAGTTGCAGAAAATATGTGGTGTTCTCCGGAGCTTCAGCGGGGAATAATTCAATGTAAATTGAGCCTAACTCAGTATGCATGACGATTAGGGGGCTGTTTTTGTTCTGCATGGCTTGTCTTGCAGATTCGGTTCCTGCATTTGATGGAGTTTCTATAAGAAAAGACAACAAAGTTAGCATTAGCAATATCTGATGTTTGATTTTCATAGTCATTAGCTTTTTCGCTCTATATCTGTGCTCCCGAGAGTAACGAGGTTATCATTAGGTAGTTCGCTTTTGAAAGTCATGTTGTAATCCCAAATCTGGTCTCTAGGCAGTATCGAGGTCTTATTTTTTATTCGAGATCTACGACGTTCCGAACCGCCGAAATTAAGTCATTAGGGGTATCGATGTCGTATAAGACTCC
>Ga0228617_1000145_pt1 | contig 34672 bp, 32 predicted proteins | sample 18DmetaG_FD_190061 | JGI IMG/M metagenome (GOLD analysis project Ga0228617, IMG submission 190061) | Seawater microbial communities from Monterey Bay, California, United States - 18D | ecosystem: Environmental > Aquatic > Marine > Coastal | place: USA: California | collected 2016-10-20
AACTGAAAAATCAAAAAATACTTAATTATGAAAACGAGATATATTTTTACTCTTTTATTCTTAGGTCTAATTTTTAAAATTGAAGGTCAAGAAAATCTAACAAAAGAACAAGCTCTAGCTATAGCATTAGAACAAAATTTCGGAATAAAAGTTTCAAGGAATGTAACTGAGATTGTAAAAAATAATAGTAGTGTTCTTAATTCTGGATATCTTCCTACAGTATCTGTATTAGGCGGTAGTAATTATACCGGTTCTGATGCTGAAATTGCATTTCCTGGACAAGTAGATGAAGATGGAGTACCGATTCCTAACCGTATCTTTGAAGATCAGGAATCTCAACGCTTTAATGCGGGAGTTAATTTAAATTACACACTATTCGATGGATTAGGAAGAAAGTATAACTATAAGCGACTGAAAGAGCAATATGCTTTGAGTGAATTACAGCTTAGAGAAACTATAGAGTTTACTATTTTACAACTGTTTGAAGTTTATTTTAATGTTGCTCAACTTACAGAGTCAAATGTAATTTTTAAAGAAAATTTATCCATATCTAAAGAGAGGCAAAAGCGAACAGAAGTGGCCTTTATTCACGGACAAGGGAATAAATTGGCAGTTTTAAATGCTGAAGTAGATGTAACTAATGATAGCATTAATTTAATTCAAATAAAGCAACAATTAGATAATTCAAAGAGAGATTTGAACCTCCTTTTAAATCGACCTATTGAAAAGGTTTTTGGAGTTGACTTGAATGTGGATTTTGTTTCTCCTATTTTAATAGAATCTTGGGTGGAAACTGCAGCAGAAAATAATGTAGAGCTATTAAAGCAAAAAAGTAACAGTCAGATTAATTCATACGATATTAAAATTAGTCAATCTGGTTATTTACCAACATTGGGTCTTGTAGGATCATATGGTTGGAATTTAAACAAAAGTCCAGCTTCTGCGTTTTTTCCTGGAACCAATAATACATCCTATTCTGTTGGAGTTGGTGCAAGCTTAAGTTGGAATCTTTTTGACGGTGGAAGAACTCTAACCAGGGTTAAGAATGCAAAGCTAACTTTTGAAAATCAAGATTTATTAGAGCAGGAGTCCAAGCTAAGCTTTTCGCGTGACTTAACAAACAGTATTCAAAATTTTAAAAATGCAAAAGAAATTTTCAATATTCAAAAAAAGCAGGTTGAAACAGCGACATATAATTTTGATCGTTCTAAGGCACAATATAAGTTGGGTTCAATAACTGCTATTGAGTTTAGACAGGCTCAGATTAATTTAACTAATGCCCAAAATCAAAGGACTATTGCAAAATATCAAGCAAAACTTGCAGAGTTACAATTGATTCAAATTACTGGACAATTATTAAATGTAAATCTTTAATTTTTTTAAGCTAGATAATTAAAACAATTAATATACTTATGAAAGCTTTAAGTTAAAGTATATTAGTATTATTTTTAATTAAGAGTTGTTCAAAAAACCCACCAATTTTCTTTTCTTGATCTATAAAATGAATTTCTAATATCCAGTGTCTAAGCCCCCCACTTCTGTCTGGCATATTCATATTTATTAGATTTTCAGGGTGTATATAATTGGTTTTGTCCTCTTTTTCCAATTTTTCATGAGGAAAATGTCCAATTAAGTGGCCAGCAATAGGGCCCCCAAATTCCCAACCCATTTCTTTAGCTAAATTACAGCAATAAGAATATAGTTGTGCTCCAGTGATATTTTCTTGTGAGTGATAAAATTTATTTGCATTCTGCCATGCTTTTTCAATGTCCTCTGCTAATTTATGTTTTAGAGGGTCTTCACCAAGCACAAAGGTTCTTCCATAATCGGCTTCCCAAGCTTCGAAAATAGGGCCAAAATCAATAAAGAGAATGTCGTCCTCTTTAACTAATAAATTTTTTGGATTTTCATCATAGGGTAATAAAGTATTAGCTCCTGATCTAACGATACGTTTATGCCAATATTTTTTTATACCAAATAAATCGAATGCTAAGGAATAGATACTATCATTAATCTCTTTTTCTGTTTTTCCTGCGGAAATAAGATTCATGTTTTCTATCTCCTGAAAAAGTTTTGCTGCATTATTTTCAGCATCTATTAATTCTTTTAACATATACATCAAATATATTTAAAAGTAGAAAATAGTCTGAATAGTTAATAAATAAATAATTAAAATATAGATTACAGACTTAGAAGCTGAGTCTTAAAATCTTTATATGAAGCGATATCATTTCTGATACTCTGGTTTCGATCAAGTTTTTCATTTTTTTGATACCAGTCAACTGCTATTGGATGAAATTTCATATCAAGGTGTTCTTTGCTCCAATCCTGCAAATCATAAAGTAGTGGACAAAGATCAATTCCTGATTCGGTAAGATAATACTGTTTTATCTTTCGATTATTTGGGTGGACCCTATATTCGATCAATTTATACTTTCGGAGTTTATTTATCCTATCCGTAAGTATATTACTTGAAATTCTTTCAGGAGAATTCATGAATTCTGAAAAAGTTGTGCGCTCTAAAAAAAGATCTCGAATTAATACTAGCGACCAATTATCTCCTATAATTTCCAGGCAAGTACTAATAGGACACGAAGATCGATTATCTCGAACTTTCATCTTCGATTTTTGATCTGTTAGAATCTCCATTTTTTTTTAATTATTAAATAACAAACTAATAATCAGTTTCCTTTCAGAGCTTTAGCAAGGCTTAAAACGGTATAATAAAATTTTTTTGAGTCTAGCTGGCATTGTAAATGTAAGAAATCTAATTTAAATATTAAAAATAAGTAAGAGAAGAGTCTTAAAAAGACACTTTTTAAGTACTATATTTAATCATGAAAAAAATTAAATTCTATTTATTATTTTGCTTTACATGTGCCTCGCTTTTTTCTCAAAAAATTGATGGTAATAAAATTTCTGAAGTCTATGAAGTAAGAGGGGTTGATGCAAAACAAATATTCTCAAAATTAAATTATGCAATTGCTTTAATTTATGAAGATGCGGTAGATGTGATTAAATTTAAAGATGATCAGTCTAAGCTCTTGGTCATTAAAGCTATGGCATTAGTCCCAGTGCTTGACGCATATAAACTGATGAATCCAAATAATTCAGAACTTACAGATTATATTGATTATAGGCATAATTACACACTTATTATTGAGGCTAGAGATGAGAAATATCGTATTCAAATGATATATCAGGATGGTAAATATTCAGATTCTCAACTTACGCAATATAAACTCCCTTTTTCATCTAAAATGGATTACGAAATGGCTGAAATTGAGGAAATTATGGAGAAAGCAAGAGAAGAGATGAATCAGGATTACTATGACATGACAAGCAGAAAGAAGAAAGAAATCTATATCCTATCCCAGCCAAAAGTTGTCCGTGAATACCAACAAACCTTAAAAGAATATTCGACTCTTTTTTTTCAGTCTATTTATAAGAAAGTTCTTGAAGACATAAAGCAGGAAGACTGGTAAACACTTATTTTATTTTCTTAGTAATGCTCGCAAAACGAGATGAGGCAATTAAACCTATAATTGAAAAAAGTCCAAGAAAAGCATAAACATATTGATGACCTTCAACCCCTGGAAATTTGTCCAAAAAATACCCCATAAGAGGGCCAGCAAAAATATCAGGAGTATATCCAGACAAAGAAATTACTCCTACTGCAGTTCCAGTTAATGCAAGAGAAATATCACCTTCCTTGAGAATAGCGAAATAAAGTGCTCTAATAGCATAAGTGCCAAGAGCTAAAATGATTAAAGAAATAAAAAATAGGATATATTGATCTGCGACTAATATTCCACTGGCGAAAAGTATGGATCCAGCAAGCATCACAAAAAAGCCTTTTATGATCCAAGAAATTCCATTTGTTTTATCTGCTAGAAAACCAATAGCAAAACAAGCAATTGGCCTAAGGTAAAGTTGAAGTGAGCCAATATTTGCAGAGTTTACTTCATCGTATCCCATAACATCTGAGGCATACAATGAGTAAATATCTGTAACTTTATATCCAAAATAAGCACAAAGAATGATTATCATCAATAACCAAACTGTTTCTAGTTTTAAAACAGCTAAAATATTATTTAAAGAATGTGTATTATCAGACTGAAAGACACCCTTTTCTGTTTTAGTTTTCATAAAAAAATACACCAATACCCCAATAAGTGCTACCATAATTGAAGAAAATAAAATGACACTTTGAAAAGCATCCTGGCGCTCCTTAATACTTGAAGATATAACATCTTCCGGAAGAAAAAATGAAAAAATAAAAACTCCTACACTACCCATTAGAGCTGCGGTAAGCCCTCTTCCTCCATCTAAAAAACCGAAAGCTTGCCCTTGATTCTGACTACCTCCCCAAATTCGTGTTCCCTTGATCATTGCACCCCAAAAAAGAAAAACAGTAGTAAACCCCCAATAACCATAAAGAATTTGTAAAATCATAAAGCTTGGATAATACATAAGAACAAAACCCCCAAGTGAAGTCAGTATAAGAGAAGTTGCAATAAGCTTTCTAGGCAAAAATTTATCTGCAAAAGTACCCCCAAAAATATATGAAAAAAAAGCTACTGATCCATAGACTGAAAACAAACTCCCCAATTCAAGATTGTTTAAATCAAAAACCGCTAAAAATGTTGGACGAAATACCCTAGGTAAAAAATAAGGGAGAATATAAATTAATTCTCCTGAAAGAATCAAAAGTAAAATGTTGGTATATGAACCTTTTGAGGGAGTATCTTGGATAATTTAAAATTATACTACAATATAAAAAAACATATCAATACTGAGAAGGAATTGAATATGTCTTTATTAGTGATAGATTGACATTTGAAAATAATATCTTTAAGCTTTCAAAAGTTAGTATAGTTTTAAAAAAAAGTTCAATGAAATATAACTCTTTTATCATAAGTCTTTTTATACTGTTGAACTTTCTCTTTTCAGGATGTTCTAAATCTGATAATATAGGATCAATTAACATAAGTAATCTTGAGAGTGTTCTGGGAGTAGCTGAAAGTGAGGTCCCTTTTGAAGGAGATTATCTTTTTTTTAAAGATGTTAGCTATGGAGTTAAAGAAAGAAATCAACTTGATATTTTGCTTCCAAAAAACGATCAAATCCTAGGGACTGTTATCTTTTTTCATGGGGGAGCCTTTTTGTTTGGAACTAAAGAAGACCTTTATGAAGGAGAAACACAGGACATAATTTTATCATTATTAGAACAAAAAATTGCTGTGATAAATTCAGAATACACGTTTATTAACGATTCAGATTCTCAAGGCGTAATAACTTCATTGGAAGATGGTGCAGCAGTAATAGATTTTATTTCAAATAGCACGGGACCCTTAAATCTTCCTCAGAATAAATTAATTTTAGCTGGAGTATCTGCTGGAGCAGGAATTGCTCAATGGAATGGTTTCAGAGAAGCTAGTAATAGCCAAGTAAAAGGGGTGTTTGCTTCTATTGCACAGAGTAGTTATGATTTATATCAATGGGAGCAACTTTTTCCAGATTTTTCTTTAGATGAATTAAGATTAACCTATTCTGAACTTGAAGATCTTTTTGTAAAGTTTTATAATGGAACACCAACAAAAGAAAAATCAGAGCTTTTGGATTATAGAAGTCAAATAGATGCTGATGATCCCCCTTTATATATTTACAATCCTGTATATGAAGACGTCATTATAGGCGAAGATGATAGTATTGATTTTAATGTTTTATTCCACAGTTATAAGCATGCTGATTTTTTGCGAAAAAAAGCTATAGAAGTAGGTTTAGAATTTTCAGGTGCTTATCAAGAATCTCCCTTGGAATTTATAAAAAGGGTTCTTGAAAAATAATTTAATGCTATTAAAATGGAATTAGGATAACTCCTGCTCAATATATTATAAATTTATTAAAATCACTTTTTTATTTATCAGCCACTTTATTAAAAACATAAAAAAACTCTGATGCAATTTGAATTGATCGTTCATCATATTTTTTCGTTTCTTGAGGAGTGTCATCAAAGCCTTTGGGATCGTTATATTGAATAGAAATCCGTTTCTCCGCTCCTGTTATAAATGGACAATTTTTGTCTGCATGAGCACAAGTCATAATTGCAGCAAATGCCTCACTTTTATTTACAGTGTCGTCATATAATTTTGAAAAACACTTGATCACATTTCTCATATTCTTTTCATATAAAACAGAATAAATAGGATTATAACCACCCTCTGACGAAATTTCAAATCCACTTCTTACTATTGAAGCTACAGCACGTTCATTGAAAGCGGTAACTTCAACTCCTCCAGAATAACAATAAACTTTTATGTTATAATAAGCTGCAGCCGTATGTGCCCAGATTTGTGCAAATTGACTCCTTCGTGAATTGTGAGTACATATAAAGTTTAGATGAACTTCTCGATTTTCTAAACATTTATTTTTAATATAATCAATTAGAATTTGTAAAACAGCTTTTCTTTCTTTTGGGATTTTTTGCTTTAGTATTTTATTTATACTTTTTTTTAAATTGGGAAGCACAGTCTAGATAATAAATTTTAAATAACTTTAATTAGGCCCTCAAAGGATTTAATTTCTAATTTAATATTTTGCTTTTGATCTGAGCACATATAAAATAATTTTTCATTAATGAGATTAAAAATATTTGATAAGAATTAAAAATCAATGAAAAAGAAAATGAAGACAAAGTAAACTTAGAGCTAATAAAAGCCCAAAATTTCTGCTCATCTGATTTGCTGGTTGAAATAATTCTAATAACCTATGAAGCTTACCTTTACTCCCTGAAAACCCAATTATTAAACCACAAATTATAACCCAAAAGGCTCTTACAAAATAATTCATCTCTGGTAAGAGTAATTGGAGTAAGATGTTAATTGGAAGAGTAGCAATAAAGGCCAATAAAATGACTTTAATATTTGGTTTTCTTAGCAAAACTGCACAACATATTAATACTACAATTCCACAGTTGATAAAATATCTCAAATTATTTAGAGTGTGGGTAAAAGCAGAATTGGGGTTATCAAATTTCAAGTAAAGTAATATCAAACCCGTGATCAAAGATGTTCCAAGACTAAAAAGTATAGCCTTTCTTCCAGCTCTAATTTTTTGTTGATCATTAGAACTTTTGTTTAGATAAACAGAATAAATATCTGTTGACCACAGTGTTGCCAGTGAATTGAATGTGGAATCTACTGTGCTCATTAAGGAAGCAAACAAACCACATAAAATGATTCCCTTTATACCTGAAGGTAAATAGGTTTTTACAAGATAAGGAAAAGCCAAATCAGGCTCGCTTAGGTTATCTCCTAGAATTCCATATAGGGCTATGCCTGGAACAATAATTATTACTGCCATTAAAAATTTAATTAAACCACCCATCATTAAACCGGTTTGTGCATGTGTAATACTTTTTGCCGCGAGAGCCCTTTGCATTACTGTTTGATTTGCACACCAGTAGTTTATGTTTAAAAAAAATAATCCAAATAAATGTGTCCAAGGCAATGTAGGATGGCTTGCTGGAAGATGAAGATGCATTTTATCAGGAGTTTTAATATATAATTGTTCCCATCCCCCAAGTTGATTTATAGCTGTAAAACAAACTACAATTCCTCCAATAAGTAAAACACTAAATTGAATAATATCAGTTTTAACTACCGCTGTTAAGCCACCAAAATATGTATATGTCGCCGAGAAAATTCCTAAAATAATTATTAGAATAGCGATGCGTATTATACGATTACTATTTAAAAAAGATAGCTGTTCTCCAAAAACCATGTCAGCTGCATAGGCACCCCAAAAAAGTGCTGCTCCCAATGTTACAGTTGCAAATAAAGAGATATTTGCTAAGGAATAAAACAATGCAATGCGTTTACCTAGTTTTTTAGCAATAAATTGGGTTATAGTGATAATTTTCTCTTTCAAAAAGATAGGGACAAATACAAAAGCCCCTAATAAAATACCCTGTACTGCATTAATCTCAAGGTTTGCTTGTGCAAGACCATATAGATAAGCAGAACCCATCATCCCTAAAAATTGATAACCCTGAATATTAGTTGCTATTGTTGACAATGCAATTGAATACCAAGGGAGGCTACGAGAACTTAAAAAGTATTCATCTGCAGAATTATGAATATTAGTTTTACCTCTTAAAGCAACAATCAAAATAACAGCAAAATAGGTAAATACAATTAAAAAATCTATCATAATTTATTCTCTTTCCCCTCTTCCTAACGGACTGTTAGGTGTAGTTTTTGGTATTCTCCCAAAAACTTCGGGAAGTGAAATAGTTTTAATTCTTGGAAGAACATGTTTAGCAAATAATTCACATTCTTGTTTATGAGGATAGCCAGATAGAATAAAGGATCGAATACCCATTTCCATATAGTTTTCTAATTTCTTAACTACTTGGTCTGGATTCCCAACTATAGCAGCACCACATCCAGATCGAGCAAGACCAATACCTGTCCATAAGTTCGGTTCAACATAATATTTTTCATCTGCTTCTTCCCTTAACTGCGATTGTCTTGCTACACCTAAAGAATTTGAATCTTGAGATCGATTTCGAATATTAGTGCCTAGATCAAGATTTAGTTTTGAAATTAATCCGTCTGCATAAGCACGAGCTTCTTTTTCAGTTTCTCTTACAATAACATGAACACGTAAACCAAATTGGACTTCACGATCATAACTTGAAGCTTTATTTCTCATTCCGTCCATCAGAACCTGTAATTTATTTTCTGTTTCAGGCCACATAAGATAAACATCGCAATACTCCGCGCAAAGGTCTAACCCATCAGGAGAATACCCGCCAAAGTATAGTAGTGGTCCATCTTTTTGATAAGTTTTTACAGGATTAGAAGACAATTTAAGTTGGTAATATTTTCCTTGAAAATCAATAAAATCTTTTGTCCAAGCCTGTTTTAAAATTTTTATTACTTCTCGCGAACGTAAATATCGTTCTGAAGAAGATAATTGAGTACCAGGTAAATCCGATGAAATAATATTTATTGTTAGTCTACCTTTCAACATATGGTCAAGTGTAGCAATAGTTCGAGCTAACATTGGTGGATGAATTTCTCCACAACGAATTGCTGCTAAGAAATTAATTTTTTTAGTTAAAGGAGCCATGCCTGCAATAAAGGAAAGGGTATCTTGGCCGACTTGATAAGACGATGGACACAATACATTACGAAAACCAAAATTATCTGCAGTCTTTACAATTTCAGAGGTATTTTTCCAATCACTCTTATAAGAGGGATTTCGATTACCTAAAAAATCATCATCTCCATCACAAAGAGGAGCAAACCATGATATTTCAGCACCCTTAATATTAATTAGATTGGTTTCTTTCATATTTATAAAAAGGGTGAAATATTTTTGCTATCCAAAAACTTTTCGGTGTTGAACTTAAAAAACGGATTTTTAAATTATATAACCTCCAACCGCGAATTTATAATTTATCTCAGCCCTCACAGGATAATTAAAATTATAAATTTAATTTAAAAGTGTACTAAAAATATATTAAAAACGATATCCTTTAAAAAAGCATCTCTTCTTTAAATATTCACTAGTTTTATAGAATAAAAAATTTATACATATTATGTATTTACTCAATTTTGTAACGGTATTATTTTTTAGTTTTTTAATTAATTCTGAAGGGAGATTAGATGTCATTCAAGAATTCCAAGGAAAGGCATATTATTTTTCTAAGACCAATATGAAGCTTGGGGCATGGGGAGCCAGAATGAGTGAAGCTCAAAAAAAACAAATTAAGAACAGGTTAAAAAATCGATTAGAAAAAACGTTTGTTTTAATTTTCAATAAGAATGAATCTTTATTTTATGAAGAAGAAAAGGTAGATGCAATTTCAGGTGCAACGGACTCTTGGGGTAGTAATTTTGCTAGAGGTAAACAATATAAAAATGTTAAGGATAATAGACTAATACAAGCTCAGGAATTTTATGGTAAACGTTTTCTGGTAAAAGATGAATTACAACCTATCAAATGGAAAATGGAGTCTGAATCAAAACAAGTAGGAAATTACTTGTGCTTTAAAGCAACAGCCGTTGTTCCAGAAAAAGAATTAACGTGGTATAATTTCTCCTGGGGTGATTTAAATGTTGATAAAGATAACCCTGAAGTAAAATTAACTCAGATTGAGGCGTGGTATACACTTCAGATACCACTTAAACAAGGACCTGCTGAATATTGGGGACTTCCAGGATTAATTCTTGAAGTAAGTGCAGGTGATACAACTATGTTATGTTCTCAAGTAGTTATTAATCCAAAAGATAAAGTAGAAATTAAAACTCCTGATAAGGGTAAAGAGACAAACAAATTGGATTATAATAATATAATTCAAAGTAAAATGTTAGAGATGAGAAATAATCGTGGGAGAAGAAGAGGGTAATTATTAAACTTTTTCATAAAATAAAAGTCAAATAGTCAAAACATCCCTGAATTGTTATTTAATAATTTAATCTCTATGCGTTTTAAAATATCTTTTATTCTATTTCTCACCATCACTATTTCTTTCGGTCAGATCAAAATAAAAGGTATAGTTTCTGATAGCTTAGAAATCCCCCTAGAAGCTGCAAGTATTGTAGCTATAAATAAAATATCAAATGCATTAGAAACTTACGCACTCACTGATGAAAAAGGATACTATAAACTAGATGTGAAAGAATCTACTTCTTATAAGATTCAAGTAAGTTCTTTAGGTCTAATTACAATAAATGATATCATTGAAACTTCTAAAGAGGATATTACGAAGAATTATTCTCTTCGTGCAGATATCATATTAGATGAGGTTATTGTAAAATTACCTATTGAGGTAAGAGGAGATACTTTGATATATAATGCTGATTCTTTTAAAAGTGGTTCAGAAAGAAAATTAGAAGATATCATTGATAAATTACCTGGTGTTGAAATCAACGATAGTGGTCAGATTGAGGTAGAAGGGAAGGTGGTCAATAAGCTAATGGTCAATGGGAAAGATTTCTTTGATGGAGATACAAAGGTTGGGACAAAAAACATACCCTCAAGTGCTGTTGATAAAATTCAAGTGTTACGAAATTATTCAGAAGTAGGACAGCTTAGCGGGGTAAGAAGCAGTCAAGATAATTTTGCAATTAACATAAAGTTAAAAGAAGGGAAAGAAAGTTTTTGGTTTGGGAATGTAACAGCTGGCGCCGGTGACGCCCCTGAAGATAAACTTTATTTACTTCAGCCTAAATTATTTTATTACAATCCAAAGTATAGTATTAATATCATAAGTGATATCAATAATATAGGAGAAGTGGCTCTAACCCGTCGAGACATTAGAGGTTTTGGAGGTGGCTTTCAGTCTCCCAGTTCTAGAAGTGGTACAAGCATAAATCTGGGAGATAACAGTCTAAATTTTCTTACAAATGAAAGGAATGCTCTAAAAATAGAAAACAAACTTTTTTCTGCAAATTTTAGTTATTCTCCAAAGAAGACATTAGATATTAGTGGTTTTTTGATTTATAACAATAGTCGAATTCTTTCAAACGAGATTAGCAGTATCCGTTATACAAATGCAGATATAGAAATTCCCGATGAATCAACTGAGCAATCAAATACTGAGCTTTCAAGTCAAGGGTTAATAAAATTGAGCGCATCATATAAGCCAAATTTTAGCAACCAAATTGACTATGATATCTTAGCACGGACTTCTGATGATTCCCAACAGAAAAATAATTTATCGTCAGTATTAGGGACAACCAATCAATTTGACGAGGTCACCCCCTTTAATGTTAATCAAAATCTTAAATATTATTACACTCTAAATGAAAATAATATTTTTGCATTTGAGGCTCAGAGTGTAATAAAAGATGAAGATCCTTTTTACAACGCTATGTTGGAAAATAACCCACAGGATATAGATCCTTTTGATTCAACAGCAAGTGCTTTGGGATTAGATACATCCCAGGCGTCATATAATCTAGGACAAAACCGAAGAATTCAAACTAATCAGCTAGATGCAAAATTAGATTATTATAACATTATTGGGTCTAAAAGTAATATCAATTTTACATTGGGAACAATTTTAAGTAGACAGCAATTCAATTCTAATATTTTTCAATTCTTGGAAAATAATTCAAAACTCCAGCCAACACCATTATTTAACCAAGGTTTAGCTGTGAATGATATTGATTATAATTTTAATGATATGTATTTAGGGGTTCATTATAGATTTAAAGCTGGAAAGTTTACAATTACACCAGGTTTTTCAGTTCACGCGTACGGGAATAAAAATACTCAGATTGGAACAATCGTCGAAAATAATTTTGTAAAGCTTTTACCAGATTTTGAGACCCGCATCCAATTAAAGAAAGGAGAATCACTAACCTTTAATTATAATATGCGGAATCAATTTACTGATGTAACTCGACTTGCAAGAGGTTTAGTATTTAATAGTTTCAACAATATTCAATTTGGAGAACCTGACTTACAGAATGCTTTATCACATAATATAAGTATGCTTTACAGAAGCTTTAATCTTTTTAACTATACAAATGTATTTGCTAGAGCAGCATATTCAAGCAATATCGATCAGATTCGTGGTTTAACAAATTTTGAAAATGTAATTAGAACAAGTTCTTATTTCAACTCTAATTTTGCTGACGAAAACTTTAATCTATTTGGGCGTGTCCAAAGAACCTTTGGAAAGGTTAGAGCTAGTCTTAGAACAAATTTTAATTACAGTAAAATAAACCAATTTATTCAAAATCAGCGGTCTATTAATGAAGGCTTTACCCAGGTCTATACTCCCGAAATTAGAACGAATTTTAGAGTAGCACCAAACATAAGCTTACAATACCGTTATAGTATTTCAAATAATATACAAGGAACGCGTGAAACAAAATTTATTACAAAGGCACCATCTATTGATTTTGATGCTTACATTATTGAAAAATTTACTTTCAAGACCAATTACAGTTATAATATTCAAGAACAGGTTGGGGGAGAGTCACAGTCTTTTCAGCTTTGGGATTTCTCGTTGGCTTACAGAAAAGATAAGGATGCTAAATGGGAATATGAATTAAAAGCATCCAATATATTAAATATAAGTTCCCGAATTCAAAATAGTGCTAATAGCGTTTCGGTATTAAATTCCTCTACTTTTATTCAGCCTAGGTTTTTAACTTTTCGAATTATTTATAAGCTATAAGAAGATTAATTAAAACTTCAAATATAAAAACCCCTCTAAGTGAGGGGTTTTTATAAAATCATGATTTAATTTTCTTGGGAAGTTTGTGACTGATATAGTGCGACTTCTTCCATTAGCTCTGTTGGGTCAAGATAACATTTTGTAGAAATGATTTTATCTCCTTCCCATTGCCACCAGCAATGAAATGTATTTTTTTGAACTTCACCAGTGATTTTTGACTTGCCTGACCAATCTGACCAATGATTGGTAAATACATCTCCATTATTGTAATACATAGTAGTAATATGGGGTTCAACATGCTTTAAGTCATCAAAAAGGATGGAATGAAAATTATAGCCTTCTATAATTCCTTCTGTAGTATATTCTACATTATTGAAATAATGGACACCATCTTCTGTGAAATAATCTTTTGCAATGTCAAAATTTCCATCTTGATATGCTTGAGCAAGTTTTTTTACAACTTTAGTTTTTTCATCGCTTTCATCAATAATTCCACTCATTGGTGCGGGATCTATTTTAACACCTTGGCATGATAAAGTCATAAAAGCTACAATTAAACTTAATATTTGTTTCATTTTATATTGATTTTAATATTAATAATCAATATACAAAAAAACTGACTGAACTTAATAAATGGAACCTATTGGTAAATTGAATCTGGAAAACAGGACTTTAATCTACACAGTATGTATCTCCAATTTCATATTGATTGAATATATCTTCAGTTACTGCACCCGATGGGATTGCACCATATTCATCAACCACGGTATTATTGCTATAATTTTGATTTTGCCAAAAAAACAAAAAGTTACCACCGCTTTTCTCTTTCCTTGTAATTTCAATACAGCCTGTTTCTTTAGAACAACTAATGGCAATAAATAAAAATAAAAAAATTGTTTTTTTCATTAATTTTCAATTTACTATTTCTATACCGAGAATAAAGATATATTCCCTTAACTTATTTTTAAATGATTTTTTGTAAATTAATTTGATGGATAATTTTACAAAAACTCAAAAACTATTAATTGCTTCTATGCTATGGATTGCCACAGGTATCTTTGTATATCTGTACTTTACTCGATAGTTTTTATTTTATACTTTTCTTCCAACGGCATAAAATCAATATCTAGGTATGCTCCATTAGCGTTATCGTCTGAAACTATTTGAGGTTTTCCATTAATAATTTCAATAGAATTTTGATGTATATGCCCAGCAAAAATACCCATTACATTAGATGAATTAAAAACTTTTTTATAAAATTCAAATGTTGTTTTGGTATGACCACTTTCTGGCCATTTAGGACGTCTTTCTAATTCAAAATTAAGATCAGTTGATGCACCCCAAAATGGATTTCCACAGCCAAAAGAAATTTTCTTCCCAGGAGCGTACATTGGAATATGAATTAATAAAACAAGAGGTAATCCAGAAGCAACTTGCTCAGAAAAAAAAATCAATTGTTCATGATTTATTTCATACGTTGAATTATCGATAGCTAAAAATCTAATTCCTTTTATGTCATATGCTGCCATTAAAGGATTGTTTCCTTGATACAAGGGCATTAATCTTTTTTCTATCCATTTATCACGTAGCAACCCTAATTCACCTGTCATGCCCTCATAATGCCAATCATGATTTCCTGCAATATAAATATACGGAATACCGGTAGCTTCTATTTTGGATAGCACCCATTCAATTGCAAGTTCAGATGGGAAACTGAATATATCCCCAACTAATGTAATAACATCAGCATTTAATCCTTTGGCAAATTCGAGTGCTTCCTCAAAGGACTTTTTAGGATTTGTTTTTTCTCTTGTTTTAAAATGTATTGTTTCGTTATATGCTTTAGCCATCCGATTGCTATAATTTAGAAAAGGTATTCCTCTATCATCATCCATATACAAATGAGTATCTGCAATGTGGATTATTTTTATTTTCTCATTGATAGCATCACTATAAAAAGAGACTTTTTCCTGTTCCATTGTTACGTAAGTATCAAAAGTTTGCTCAGCTTTCTTTATTTGAGTAGAGGAAATGGCTGAAAGTCCAAGTCCTGAAAATATGGTTGTTGTTCCCTTTATAAATGTTCTACGTTTCATTAAATTTTAATTAATTTTTTAATATAATTATTATCTGAAAACTATTACGTTACCATATTGAAAAGGATATGACTATGATATAAAAAAACCCTCCACGAGGGAAGGTTTTAATTAACTTGTTTCAAGATGGTTTTTAATATTATTCTAAAATACTTGCGTCAAAATTTAATGTTTTCTTTGCGAAATTTAGTATTCCCCTTGCGATAATTGTATTGCCGTCTGTAGCTTGGTCAAGAGTTACAATTTCAAAAACTTGTCCTTTTCGTCTCCATATACCCTGTAGCGTTACATTTAAAAAGTTTTCTCCATTTTGAGCCCAAACATATCCGGTAAACTCTCCTCTATCTTCTAAATTTAAGTTATTTGTCATTTCATATGTAAGATATACAGTGTTATAGTTTCCCTCTACATAATCACTTGCATCACCTGAAGCATTCAGTGTTGCCCCATCTTTTTTTAATGTAATTGCATCAATATTAAATTTTGCTTGAAAAACGTCCTTTCCAAATTTTAAGTCTTGTGCAAATGTGTGATTGACAAAGAAAATTAAGGCTACTAAAAATAATTTTTTCATTTTTACTTGATTTATGATCAGTATTCAAATATAAAAAAAACTCTACAATATCTCTACTCCGTATTTTTCTTCCTGAACTTAATGAAGAGAATATGACAATGATATAACAAAATATTAAATAGTTATATTGCTGTAAAAAAGTATAATATATGTTAAAAAGAAAGTTTTTCTTTAAACTTGGTTTTGATATTATAGCTATTATTATTGGTATATCAGCTTCTTTTTGGATTAGCGAAATATCTATTGAAAGAGAAGAAAAAAATCAAAGAGAAAGGGTTTTAAATAGCATTTTAATTGAATCAGATGATATTAAAAACTATTGTGATGAAAGAATGAAGATATGGGGACAAGATATAGAAATATATAACCTTCTTTTAAATGATGAATTAAACATAAACAAAATAAAAAAAGTAGCTATAAGCAAAAACAGGGTTGAGTATAATTTAATTTATTATAGAGATTTTGATCCTCCAATGAATAGGTACACCTCTATTATCAATACTGGTGATTTGAAATATATACAATCTGAAAACATCAAAGAAACTCTTACTCGTTTGCATAATCTGAACTTCACTAAAGTTGCATCAACAGTTAATTATGAAAAAAAAATAATTGAACTTATAATTGAGTTAATAACAGAGGAAAACCCAAGCCTTTTCCTAAAGGCTAATAATTCTAAAATAGATTTTGAAAGTTATTTAAAGTCTTTACACAAGTTTATTCAAAAAAATGACAAACTTAAATCCAATTTAGTTGTTCAGCTTAAGTACTTCAAGACAAGAATTTCTTCATTAAAATATTATATGTCAACTCTAGAAGAGCTACAATACGATCTTAAAAAATTGTGAGGATTGTTAATTAATAGGTTGGTACTCATCGACCGTAAGATCACCTTCTGATTTTAAGAGTTGATCAAGCATTGATTTCATATCAAAAAAATCGTGTTCTTTAGCAATTCTTCCATTACGCATTGTAACAATTGTAGTACCAGAAAGATTTAGCATATTTCCTGTAGCTGGAATTCCGAAGAAATCTCCTGTATGTTTACCTTTAAAATTCCAATGTTTAGTGAGCTTACTTCCCTGACCAAAAGCATCAACAATAGTCCATTCAATTTCTGTAAAACCTGTTAAATAATTAGTGTAATATTCTTTACAAGCTTCAATACCAACTAGATTACCATCTGAAGTAACTATAATAATATCCTCTGTAAAGTTTTTATCATTCACTACACTTGTGTCTCCAGCTAAAAATGAATTCCATACGTTTTTATACATTTCAAGATCTTTTTCAAGTTGAAGTGAAGAATCAGTTTCTTTTTTATTTTTTGGTTGATCATTACACCCTGCAATAAGAATTAAAAATAAAAGTATAAGTGTCTTTTTCATTGATTTATGATTAATACTCTAATATAAAAAAAACTCTTCAATATCTCTATTCTGTGTTTTTCTTCCTGAACTTAATGAAGAGGATATGAAAACCCCCTCGATATAAAGGAGGTATATAGACAGAAAACGATTAAAATACTAATCTCCACCCCAACTATCTTGAAAAAAGATACCTACTCCTAACTCTGCCCACATATATAGAAAGAATAAAATTATCATAACAATCAGGATATGTTTTTTTTTCATTTATTCAAACTTTCTTCTCTATAATTTCTTTTTCTTTTCTTTTCTAACCGATATAATAGCTACAGGGATAAGAACAACAATAATTAAAAATGGGATTCCAAGTTGAACTAAATTTTCCCATAAAATATACATTTTTATGTCAATCATTAGGGTAAGTATTTAGATTGAATTATTATTTGCAAGAGGATAAATTGATTATTTATTTGATTTTTGTATTTATTGAGTCTAACAGATAAATCATTTCATCATATTTTACTTGTTCATTAAAATGCTGCTGAATATGCTGTTGCCTTATGTCAGTAGGAGGATTCTTATAATCCCTTATAAACGATGAAACTATTCCAATAGTAGCTAAAGTTCCAAAGAAAAGACATCCTGCAATAAAAATAGTAGTATTTACAGCAATAGTAGATAAAGGGTCTTTTAGATAATTTTTTAGCAATTGTTTCATATACCTAAATTTACTAATTCCATCTCAAAGTATTAGGGAGGGAGTTAGGTCTTTAATTAGTTTTTAAATTTTGGAAAGAAGTATTCTAAAAAGAAAGCCATTAGACAACAGATTCCAATAGCTAATAAATAACCCTCTTCATCACTTATACCCATATAATTATCCCCTAAATGGGAAGTTGAAAGTATCATACCTGTAAAGAGAAGGAAGTAAAAAAACAGTTTTTTTAACAGGTTTTTCATTTTCCTAAATATACTTATAATATCTCTACTCCGTGTTTTTCTTCCTGAACTTAATGAAGAAAGTATGGCATTGGTTTAGGCTATGTAAAATTGTTTTTTGTTTTAACAAGGGAATAATTGGACCCCTGAATTAGATGTTTTGAAATCTTTGGGAAATGATTAAATATCCAGCAGGATATTTTTAATTCTATATTCCATAAAAAATCACGTCTTAATTTCAAATAACTTTCATTATCAGAATATCTATAGTGAAAGCAATATGGTTTAAAATATGAGTCAATGATTTTATAATGTCTTCTCAAAAATGATTGAGAAGATGTAAAAGAAAAAAAATGGATATGTCCCCACCTTTTCTCTTGTCTTTTATAATACCTAAAATATGACTTTAAATATTTTAAAATGTCAAAAAAATTAATTTCTATGGGGATGTTATAAATAATATTTTTTCCAAGTTTATTTAGAATTTTAGCTGTATCCTCTTTTCCTTCTATATGCTCTATTACATCAATCATTAAAACCAAATCATAATTTAATTCAGTACATTCATTAATAGAACAATTAATTATTTTTTTAATTTGAGGGTTATTTTTTAATTGAATTTTGAGCATTTGCGTTGACAAATCTAGAGAATGAAACGTAACAATAATTCCACTTTCTTGAAAATATTCTAGAACTAATTTCCCAATTATACCTGCGCCTCCACCAATATCTAGAATTTTTATCCTATTATTTTTTACTTCAATAGAACTCAAAAACCTCTTTATGTTTTGAAATTTAAATTCTGAATCTTCAGTATGAAGGGATGGGTTTTTTTCTAGGTAGCTGTTATCATTATAAATATCTGTCATTAATTTTTATGGTTCATTGGCTGCTAATGTAAGAAACCTTACAATATCTCTACTCCGTGTTTTTCTTCCTGAACTTAATGAAGAGGATATGCCGATGATTTAGGCTATATAGCATTATAGGCGCTCCCGCTCTAAAAGAAAAGTGGGTTTAATTTTGTCGCCTAATAAATTGACTGCCCGTATTTTCCCAATATAAATTGTTATTGTAATAATAGTAGTTGTTGTTATAATAAGAGCCTCTGTTTAAAATTGCAGCACCTCTTGGGAAAATATCAAAATCCCCGTCTTGGTCAATATCTACAGTTGCAAAATCATAAAAATCAATGAATTTTGTTCTGTCTGTTTCCTTTTGACCATTTATTTTTTGCTTTGAAACGTCTATAAAAGTTTTATCTCCATTATTCTCATATAGAAATATTACATAAGAATTATAATAAGACGCATCTGTATTTAATGTTCCTCCCTCTTCATTTAGGGTTGTTGTAGCTAGTAAATCAATATCTCCATCGGAATCATAATCTGTAAATCCAAATCCTAAAACAATCCCTTTATTAAAAAGTTCTTCAGTATTTGAATTTAAAACTGTCTTTCTATTGATACTAAATTTTGATGTTTCATCTCCCCAGAAAATTATTGGGTCTGTATTTTGGTATTCGTAGCAACAATCCTGATTTTGATACTCATTCCCGTCTCCAATGTCTCTTGCAGCAACTAGGTCCAGATAACCATCATCATTTAAATCAAATAATGAAAGTGTATAAAAATACATTCTATAAAAGCTATTTAGTGATGAATCAAATAAATCTCCAACAGTAAAATTTCCAACACCATCATTGATTAAAAGCTTAGGCTTCAAATTATAATCATTGTTCCTTATTGAGCCAACAACAATATCTAAATCACCGTCGTTATCTATGTCTCCAACACTTCCTCCGCCATGTGAATTTATTTCCGTGCCTATCTCTCTTCTTTCAAAACCCTCTCCATTAAGGTTAAAAAGTATTTCTCCTTTTATATGAGGATTGTTAGCACTTCCTCCAAAAAATTCTGATTCTAAATAAGTATTCGGCTTTTCATTGTCAGAAAAAATTAAAATATCATCTAGTCCATCATTATCAAAATCACCAACATGTGACCTCCCTGAATTCCAACTTATATCGGAGTCAATTACTAATCTATTACTCTTATCATCAGAGAAATAATCATAAATGATTAAGTGCTTCCCTTCAACCCCTCCATAATTACTTGGTTCATTAGGTGGAAAATGAATAAGAAAAGTATACAAGTCCACGAATCCGTCGTTATTAAAATCTCCAAGATTTGTGGTGTTATTAAATGAAGACCAATATTCTGATGAAGCCTGACCAGAAGAATTTTCTTCATATCCTTCAATCAAAAAATCCCTATTATCTAAACCATGGGTATATCTAACAAAATTTTTATGCCCATTATAATAAGATGTTGACATATTAACAGAAGAAAATGTTTCTGACTTAGATATAAATAAAAGTCTTTGAAATAAGGCTTGTAAGGTAGTATTAGAATTTAATGTTATTGAAAGATTACTTGAACCGGTATCATCCCCTTCCCATCCAATAAACTCATAACCTTCCGATGGTGTTGCGGTAACAGTAACATTTGTCCCTTCATCGTATGTCCCACCTTCAGTAGATACAGTTCCTCCTTCACCGGCACTAACAGTTAGAGTATATTGAGTGGGTGCGGGAGGTTCAGGTTCAGGTGTTTTAACTAAGGCTGGAGGAATTGCGTTATCTTCTTCAGTTGAACAGCTGTACAGGATTAGGAATGCTGATAGGGTAAATACTAAAGGGTAGATGAGTTTTTTCATGAAATAAATTTATTTAAATATTTTGAACTTACAGGCTATATATCATTATAACTGCTTTACCCTTAAAATAAAAGTGGATTTAATTTTAGGTATGGGGGTCTAATTTGAAAGTTTTTGGTTGGAATTTTTTGGGGATTTAACTGTCTATTTACTGGCAGTAATGAGCCAGTTGAGATGATTTTGGGTATATTTGAGTGTCTAGATACTAGGTAAGAAAAAACCCCCGCTTTACGCGAGGGCTTTAGTTTACTAGTGTAGTGTAGCGGTTAAGCTAGCTCCCCCTCTAAGACTCGAACTTAGGACCCTCTGATTAACAGTCAGATGCTCTAACCAACTGAGCTAAGGAGGAATGTCAATGCCTGTATGGGTTTCAAGAGTTTTTCTACTTTGTGGATTATGATTTCTGTTAAAAATCACAATCAAAATCACAATATCGGTTAAAACACACTATTTTGAACAACCCAAATCAGAGGGCAAATATAAAATCTAATTTCAAAATAACAATAATTAATTACTGTAAACTGTAAGAGGTTTACACCCTATTCTAAATTACCAGTATTTAATGGTCGTCTTTCAGTTTCCCAACCTTCCCCATTTTCATCTCTGGAGATAATATCCATATACAAAGGAACGTCTTTATGCTCTGTTTCTTCTGATGCGTGTTTTCTTCCTGAACTTAATGAAGAGGATATGCCTATGAATTATCTTTTTTTGTGTTATTAAAGTATATGCTTAATCCTACAGGGATTATACAGATTATAGAACAATAATAAAAAATTAAGTATTTAAAATTCATCACAAAAAAAAATATAGTTATTATATTTAGATAATTTCGCATTTTAAAATAGTAGAGTTTCTTTACATTAATTTAGTGATATGATAAACAGCGCAATTTAGAAATATGAAAGCTATTTTATTTAATTTAATAACAATCTTTTATTTTTCGAGCAGTATGGCGCAACAATATGAGACACAACAGTTTGAGGTTATCAAAACGATTGGTGAAGCAGAAATACGTTTTTACCCTCCTGTTATGAAAATTAAAGCAAACAGAAGTAACGGTTTTGGGGCACTATTTGGATACATTTCAGGGAAAAATACTGAAGGTCAAAAAATAGCCATGACAACTCCTGTTTATATGCAAGAAGAACAAGGGAAAAAAGTTATGGAGTTTGTCTTGCCACGAGAATTAGATAATCAGTCAACACCAGCTGCTATATCTGAAAATGTTGAAGTTTATGAATCTAATCCTGGGTATTTTATTTCCTATCCTTTTGGAGGGTATGCTGTAGATTGGGTAGCTAAAAGAGCTATTAAAGCTTTAAAAGAAATTATTAAAACTAATAATCTTGTTGTTGAGGGTGATGCTATTATATTGGTTTATAATTCTCCTTACAAAGTTATAAATCGGAAAAATGAAATTCTTTTTAAAATTACAGGTGATGCCAGACTTAATTAAATAGCAAGCGAAAAAGATCGTTTCCATTTGCATAAAGTACTAAAGCCATTAAAAGAAAAAATCCAAACATTTGAGCGTATTCCATAAATTTATCATTAGGCTTTCTTCCTGTAACCATCTCATATAATAAGAACATTACATGACCACCGTCTAGTGCTGGTATTGGAAGAATATTCATAAAAGCGAGTATAATAGAAATTAATGCCGTACTTGACCAAAAACCTTTCCAATTCCATTGGCCTGGAAACATGTTTCCAATTGCTCCAAAACCACCTAATTGTTTTGCTCCTTCAGATGTGAAAATATATTTAAACTGAGCAACATAGTCGTGTAATGTCCAGTATCCGTAATCAAAACCTTCAATTATACTTTCCCCTAAACTTAAAGTTTCTAATTTAAACGAAAAAGAGTCAATCTTTGGATAAACTCCTAAAGTTCCGTCTACTGAGGTTATTAAATCTAATGAATCAATTTTACTATTTCTCTCAAAAACTAAATTAATCGACTGAGATTCTTTAGTCATATTATTTTTAAACTCAGACCAGTTATTTATTTTATTTCCATTAATATTTAAAATCTGATCATTTGATTGCAGTCCATTTATTGCTGCAGGAGAATTAGGAATAATACTATCTAGAATAGCTGGTATAACGGGTGAAAATGGGACCATTTCTCCAGATTCAAACATTTTAGTCCCAATATCTTCGGGTATAGCGAGTGTGGTAGTTGATCCATTTTGTCTTTTAACAGTTACACTATTTACATTGCGAAGAAAAAAATGTTTATTGATTTCTAAAACATTTTCTAAAGCTTTTCCATCTACTGTTAAGATTTGGTCTCCTATTTCAAAACCTAATTGTTCAACAACAGGCGATGGTTCAACTCCCATTGGTAAATCTTCAGTTGAAAGAGTGTATTTCCCCCAAACAAATAGAATCATCATATAAATCAAAAAACCTAGAATTAAATTCACTGTAACACCACCAAGCATAATAATCAATCTTTGCCAGGCAGGTTTTGACCTAAATTCCCACGGTTGTGGTGGCTTGAGCATTTGCTCTTTATCCATACTTTCGTCAATCATTCCAGAAATTTTTACATAACCTCCAAGTGGAAGCCATCCAATCCCGTATGTGGTTTCTCCAATTTTCTTTTTAAAAAGAGCAAACTTGACATCAAAAAATAAAAAGAACTTTTCTACACGCGTTTTAAAAATTCGAGCAGGAATAAAATGGCCTAATTCGTGGAGCACAATCAATAAAGAAAGGCTCATTAGTAATTGAATAGCTTTAACAACAAATGGGCTCATATTAAAATTTTGATTGCAGCAAAAGTAATACAATAGCAACCATAATAAAAATCTAAATTTTAGATTTAATATACTTTTTAAACTTGGGATTATTTTATTGATTCTAAATCCTCTAAATTTGTCTAGTTTATGAGTTTTATGATAAAATATTTAAAGGAATACAAGTTTTTTTTAACGACTCTAGCCATTATATCAGCTGTTATTCTAACCCTATTTTATAATGCTCTCAAACCTCAGGAAAAACTTCCTATCTACCAGCCAGCAATGGTCAACTATGAATTAGTAGATAGTAGTCTACAACACATAAAAAAATACCATAAAATTGCTCCTTTTTCGATGATTAATCAAAACGGATTAAATATTACCGATAATGATTACTCAAATAAAATTTATGTTGCAGACTTTTTTTTCACAACATGTCCTTCTATTTGCCCAAAAATGACTGCTAATATGGGATTAATTCAGGAAGATATAAGAACAGATAACCAAGTATTATTACTTTCTTTTAGTGTAACCCCTGAAATTGATTCTGTAGCTCAATTAAAACGCTATGCGATTGAAAAAGGTGTAATTGATACCAAATGGAATCTACTAACAGGCGATAAAAAAGAGATTTACGAGCTTGCCAGAAAATCTTATTTAGCAGTAAAGACTAGTGGTGACGGAGGGGAACATGATATGATTCATACTGAAAATTTTATTTTAGTTGATCCTGAGCAACGAATTCGAGGATTTTATGATGGAACTGATACTACTGCTATTGATGAACTGCTTTCTGACATTAGAGTACTACAAGAAGAGTATCCACTTCCTTAATATTTTTTAAAAGAATCCTATATAAGCATGGAATTTACCTATTTTTGATCTTTAAAATGATTCTAAATAATGATTCCACTGAATCAATTACCACTTGGCGTAGAAGCAGAAATAGAAAAGATAGATTTAGATAAGCTTCCTCTAAAACTTATCGAAATGGGTTGTTTACCTGGTAATTCTATTTCTTTAATCCAAAAAGCACCTTTTAATGACCCTTTGTATTTTAAAATAGATGAATCTCATCTTGCAATTCGCAAAGATACGGCTAAAGATATTTTTGTCCGTTTTATTAAATAATACATGAGTAAATCCTTAAATATAGCTTTGTTGGGTAATCCAAATACAGGGAAAACTTCAATTTTCAATGCTCTTACAGGTTTAACCCAGAAAGTAGGTAATTATCCGGGGATTACTGTGGAAAAAAAAGAAGGTACTTGTAGGCTAAATAGAAATACAAAAGGAAATATTATTGACCTGCCTGGCACCTATAGTTTGAATGCCTCATCTATTGATGAAAGTGTTGTTATTGAGCTATTATTGAATAAAAATAGTGAGGACTTTCCTGATGTTTGCGTTGTTGTAACTGATGTTGAAAATCTAAAGCGTAATCTACTATTATTTACACAAGTAAAAGATTTAGGCATACCGACAATACTAGTCATTAATATGGCAGATCAAATGAAAAGAAAAGGAATTTCTTTAAATATACCATTTCTAGAAGAAGCCTTAGACACTAAAATTGCTCTAGTTAGTACTCGCCAGGATAAGGGTTTAGAAGTATTAAAAGATGCCATTTTAAACTTTAGACAACTTTCCACTGCCCAGTCCATATCTCTAAATTCTATTGATAAAGAATATTTTAAAAATTTAGAAAAAACCTTTCCAAATCAATCCATTTATAAGTTATGGATGATCATCACCCAAGATATAAATTTTGTTAAAATTGATAGAAAGCGAATTTCAGATGCAACAGACTTTAAGACCTTAGCACCCTCATACCTTAAAAGGTTACAGCAAAAAGAGACTGTAAAAAGGTTTCAGTTTATTAATAAAGTTTTAAAGCAAGGATTAAATATTAATCCCGAAGCTGCTTCTGATCTCAGAAGTCGCTTTGATAGAGTTTTGATACATAAGTTTTGGGGCTATGTGATTTTCTTTGTCATCTTAATGACTATTTTTCAATCTATTTTTGATTGGAGCAGTATTCCAATGGATTTTATAGACTCCACTTTTGCCAGTTTAAGTGAGATTTTAAAAAGTAAATTACCTCAAGGTATTTTTACAAATCTTCTAATTGAAGGTATTATTCCTGGATTAGGTGGAATAGTAATATTTATCCCTCAGATTGCCTTTTTATTCTTTTTTATATCAATTTTGGAAGAAACAGGTTATATGAGTAGGGTAGTATTTTTGATGGATCGTGGTTTAAGACGGTTTGGTTTAAGTGGTAAAAGTGTAATCCCTTTGATTTCGGGTACAGCTTGTGCAATTCCCGCAGTAATGGCCACAAGAAATATTGAAAACTGGAAAGAGCGTTTGATTACTATTTTGGTTACTCCTTTTACTACTTGTTCTGCTCGTCTACCAGTTTACGCCATTTTAATTGCACTAGTTATTCCAGAAGGGTCTTTTTTAGGATTCAATTACAAAGGGCTAATGTTAATGGCTTTATATCTTGTAGGTTTCGTAATGGCACTCTTAGCAGCATTGATTTTGAGTAAAACTTTATCAATCAAGTCTAAAAGTTATTTTGTTGTAGAGATGCCAAACTACAAAATACCCTTATTTAAAAATGTTGGAATTACAGTTTGGGAAAAGACTAGGACCTTTATTACAGAAGCTGGTAAAATAATTTTAGCTATTTCAATTTTATTATGGATTATGGCATCTTATGGTCCTGGAAAAGATTTTTATGAGGCTGATCAAATTATATTTCAAGACTATCCTGAACTTAATCAAGCTGAGATGGATATAAAAGTTAGCTCGTATAAATTAGAACATTCCTACATTGGAATTCTTGGAAAAACAATAGAGCCCTTAATATTACCCTTAGGTTATGATTGGAAAATTGGTATTGCACTAATAAGTTCATTTGCTGCTAGAGAAGTTTTTGTAGGTACATTAGCTACAATATATAGTGTAGAAGGTAGTGAGGAAGATACAATCAAAAATAAAATGTCTTCGGAAGTAAGAGCCGATGGGAAGCCATTATTCAATATGGCTAGTGGGATTTCTTTAATGCTTTTTTATGCTTTTGCTATGCAATGCATGAGTACACTTGCTATTGTCAAAAAAGAAACTAATTCTTGGAAGTGGCCTACGATCCAATTTTTTGGAATGACGCTTTTAGCTTATATTGTTGCTTTTTCAACCTATCAAATTTTAGCCTAATGGATTGGATTCAAACGATTTTGGTAATAATTTCAGCTTCTAGTGCTTTTTTATTTCTTTTCAGGAAATTTCTTTTTAAGAAAAAAGTTGTAAAAGGTAAAGGCTGTGAAACAGACTGCAACTGTCACTAATTTTTATTAATAATAAGCGGATAAATTTTATTTCGGAAGTTCTTCATTATTTAAAATGATATATATTTAAGCAGACAAATCGAAATAAAATTAACATGACAAATTCAAACAGACTATTTTACGGTAGTTGTTTTGCATTAATTACAACAGCTTTTTCATTTAGTATTCGCGCAGGAATTTTACCCCAGTTAGCAGAATCTTTTGACCTAAGTGGGCAACAACTCGGATTTATTAACTCTATGTGGTTTTTAGGCTTTCCTATTTCTATGATCTTAGGAGGATTATTTTATCATACTATTGGTCCTAAACGTATTATGCAGTTCGCATTTTTAACACACACTTTAGGAATCATTTTAACTATTTTTTCTGGAGGATATTCAGGTCTTTTAATATCTACACTTTTAATAGGAATTGGTAATGGTTGTACCGAGGCAGCTTGTAATCCAATGATTGCAGATGAATATGAGGGTAAGGAAATGAATACTTTATTAAACCGCTTCCATATGTGGTTTCCTGGGGGGATTGTGCTAGGTAGCTTGATATCTCTTTTGATGACAAGTCTTGAATTAGGATGGCAAGCACAAATTTGGATCATTATGATTCCAACTTTAATTTATGCTTATCTTTTTATGGGTCAGAGTTTTCCGAAACCCAAAACAGAGGCAGTAACTTCTATTGCTGAAAATTTTAAAGCCATGCTTTCTCCGATATATCTATTCATTTTGGGATGTATGGCACTAACAGCAATTTCAGAATTTGGTCCACAACAATGGACCAGTTTAATTTTGAGTAGTAGTGGGGCTCACCCCATGGTAATTTTGGCTTTAATAACAGGCTTGATGGCTATAGGCCGATACTTTGGTGGAGATATTGTTCATCGTTTTGATCAGACAGGAGTATTATTGGGTTCTGCTTTATTTACAGCTGTGGGGATCTTTTTATTCAGTACACAAACTGGGGGTATGGTATACGTTGCTGCTATTTTCTTTGCGCTCGGAGTTTGCTACTTTTGGCCTAATATGATTGGTTTTGTTGCTGAAAAAATTCCACTTAGTGGAGCTTTGGGAATGTCTATAGTTGGCGGAATGGGAATGTTTTCTACATCTATTTTTCAGGCTATCATAGGCGGATGGATTGACTCTTCAACCGCTGAACAATCTGCAATGGGACTGGAAGGTGCTGCACTTGAATTAGCTGCTGGTCAACAAACTCTAACTTATATGATAAGTTTTCCGGGTATTTTAATTGTACTATTTACAATCTTATATTTTTGGCAAAGAGACATTAAGAGTTCTACCACATAAAAAGGAAATAATTTTATTGAAAGCCACCGGAAAATGGTGGCTTTTTTATGAGTTCATAATACTTTCAATTTCTTCAACTTCTATTGGAATATTTTTCATAAGGTTAGTCGGTGCACCTGATTTTTGAATTACAACATCATCTTCAAGACGAACTCCAAATCCCTCGTGTGGAATGTAGATTCCAGGTTCAACTGTAAAGACCATATTGGCCTCCATAGGAAGGTGTAAAAGACCGTAATCATGGGTGTTTAGTCCAAGATGATGCGCAGTGCCATGCATGAAGTACTTTTTATAAGCAGGACTTTCAGGATTTTCATTTTGAATATCTGCCTTGTCTAAAAGTCCCAATCCTTGAAGTTCTGAGGTCATTAGTTTTCCAACTTCTAAATGAAAATCTTTCCAAATCATACCTGGAATTAGAAGTTTTGTTGCTTCGTTTTTTACTCTTAACACAGAGTTATAAACTTCTCTTTGACGTTTTGTAAAAACTCCTGAAACAGGTATGGTTCTTGTTAGATCTGCAGAATAATTTCCATATTCTGCTGCAACATCCAGTAAAACTAGTTCACCAGCCTTGCATTGTTGATTATTTTGCGTGTAATGTAAAATATTTGCATTCATTCCAGAGGCAATGATTGGTTCATATGCAAAACCTTTTGATCGATTTCTGAGAAATTCGTGAACCAATTCTGCTTCCAATTCATATTCCCAAATTCCAGGCTTTAAAAATGACAATAAACGACGTATTCCCTTTTCGGTAATATCACAAGCTGTTTGTAATTGTTTTATTTCCTCGTCATCCTTTATGGACCGCAATTTTTGAAGAATAGGATTACTTTTTGCATTTGAATGTGCTGGATATTGCTTTTTACACCACTTGATAAAACGATCTTCCCTAGTTTGTGTCTCTACTGATTGTCGGTAGTGTTCGTTAGTATTAAAATAGAATGTGTCACACTGGGTACTCAGTTTCTGAAATACTGCTTCAAAATCTTCCAGCCAACAAATGGTCTGGATACCACTTATATCGTTAGCTTGAGCTTTGGTGAGTTTAGCTCCTTCCCATATTGCAATATGCTCATCCGTTTTTCGAATAAAAAGGATCTCTCTTTGTTTTTTTTCATAAGCATTTGGAAAGAGTACAAGTATACTCTCTTCTTGATCAATTCCAGAGAGATAAAAAATATCGCGATGTTGCTCAAAAGGTAAAGTGCTGTCTGCACCTATGGGATAGATATCATTAGAATTAAAAACTGCTAAGCTCTTTGGTTTTAATTCAGCCATGAAAGCTTTTCTTGAATTGTTATAGAAAGAATTTGAGAGCGGTCTATACTTCATAAAATGATTTTTGTAAAGATAATAGTTTTTGATAGCCCATGGTATTTAATAAAACAGCAATGAAATGAAATCTTGAAAAAACTACTTAAACAACTAGTTTCTTTATTTATAAAGTGTAAAAATTACTTAAAGCTGTTTGCTGCTATTTGTTTATGCCTTAATTTTGAACAAACAAATTAAAAATATATGACTGTAGCAGCTTCTTCAATTGGAAAAAAAGTAGCAATGGCACTTTCTGGGCTGTTTTTAGTATTGTTTTTAACTCAACATTTCAGTATAAATTTACTTTCGATCTTTAGTGAATCTTCATTCAATGAGGTTTCTCACTTTATGGGAAATAATCCTATAGTACAATTTATTTTACAACCAATTTTAATTTTGGGAGTATTATTTCATTTTTCTATGGGATTTATCTTGGAGCTTCAAAATTCAGGATCTCGTTCTGTAAAATACGCGTCATATAAGGGTAGTGCAAATGCTTCATGGATGTCAAGAAATATGATTTATTCAGGGATAGTAATTTTATCCTTCTTAGGATTACACTTTTATGATTTTTGGGTCCCTGAAATGAATTATAAATATATTGAGGTCCTACCTTTAAATCCAGATCGTTATTTTGAAGAATTAGTTCATAAATTTGAAAGTCCAGTTCGTGTTGGAATTTATGTCCTTTCTTTTGTTTTTTTAGCCTTACACTTGCTTCACGGTTTTGCCTCTTCTTTTCAATCAGTAGGGGTAAATAATAAATATTCAAAAACAATAAAATATTTTACAGTCGCATTTTCTGTAGTTATACCGTCAGGATTTATTTTTATTGCATTGTTTCATCATTTAAACTTTTTTTAAGATGGCTTCATTAGACTCAAAAATCCCCAAAGGTCCTGTTGCTGATAAGTGGACAAACCATAAAAGTAAAATCAACTTAGTAAGTCCAGCCAATAAACGCCTGATTGATGTTATTGTTGTGGGTACAGGCTTAGCAGGAGCCTCAGCTTCTGCAACTCTTGCAGAGCTTGGCTATAATGTTAAGACTTTCTGTTTTCAAGATTCTCCAAGACGCGCTCACTCTATTGCCGCCCAAGGTGGAATCAATGCCGCAAAAAATTATCAAGGAGATGGTGATTCTACATATCGTTTATTTTATGATACAATTAAAGGTGGGGATTATCGTTCACGCGAGTCAAACGTACATCGTTTAGCGGAGGTGTCGACAAATATTATTGACCAATGTGTTGCTCAAGGAGTGCCTTTTGCTAGAGATTACGGAGGACTTTTAGACAATCGTTCTTTTGGAGGAGTTTTAGTTTCTAGAACTTTTTATGCCAAGGGACAAACAGGGCAGCAACTACTTTTAGGTGCATATTCTGCAATGAATCGACAAATAGGTCGAGGAAAAATCAAGATGTTTAACAGACATGAGATGATGGATCTAGTTCTAGTTGATGGTAAGGCACGTGGAATCATTACTAGAAATTTAGTAAATGGAAAAATTGAACGTCATGGAGCTCATGCTGTTGTAATTGCATCTGGGGGCTATGGGAATGTATTTTTTCTATCAACCAATGCAATGGGAAGTAATGTTTCAGCTGGTTGGAAAATTCACAAAAAGGGAGCGCATTTTGCAAACCCTTGTTTTACTCAAATCCATCCTACATGTATTCCTGTTTCAGGAGACCACCAATCTAAATTAACTTTGATGTCCGAATCACTAAGAAATGATGGGCGTATATGGGTGCCTAAAAAGAAAGAAGATGTTGAAGCTATTCGTTCAGGTAATTTAAAAGCTATTAATATTCCAGAAGATGATCGTGATTACTATTTGGAGAGACGTTATCCTGCTTTTGGAAACTTAGTGCCCCGTGATGTAGCTTCTCGAGCGGCCAAAGAGCGTTGTGACGCAGGTTTTGGGGTTAATAAAACTGGAGAAGCAGTTTATCTAGACTTTGCTTCTGCAATTAATCGATATGGCAAAGAACAAGCTCATGTAAAAGGGTTAGATGAAGAAGATGCTTCATTGGTTAAAAAATTAGGGCAAGATGTAGTTCGGGCCAAATATGGAAATCTTTTTCAGATGTATGAAAAAATAGTAGATCAAAACCCATACGAGATGCCAATGATGATTTATCCAGCAGTACATTATACTATGGGAGGAGTTTGGGTAGACTATAACCTAATGACAAGTATACCAGGATGTTATGCTATAGGAGAAGCAAATTTTTCTGACCATGGAGCTAACCGTCTGGGTGCTTCTGCATTAATGCAAGGATTGGCAGATGGGTATTTTGTTTTACCATATACTATCGGAGATTATTTATCAAATGATATCCGAACTGGATCTATAGACACTCAGCTTCCTGAATTTGAAAAAGCCGAAGCTTCAGTAAAAGCTCAATTAGAAGGTTTTATTGGTAATAAAGGGAAAAACTCAGTTGATTATTACCATCGTAAATTAGGTAAAATCATGTGGGATAAATGTGGTATGTCCCGTAATGAAAAAGGATTAAAAGCTGCTATCAAAGAAATTAAACAATTACGTGAGGATTTCTACAAAAATGTAAATGTTCCTGGTAGAATCAATGAATTCAATGAACAGCTTGCAAAAGCAGCGCGTGTAGCAGATTTCTTGGAGCTGGGAGAATTATTTGCTAAGGATGCTTTGGAACGAACAGAATCTTGTGGAGGTCACTTCCGAGAGGAATCCCAAACTCCTGAAGGGGAAGCGCTTCGAGATGACAAAAACTTCACATTTGTTTCTGCTTGGGAATATAAAGGTGAACCTTCGAAAGCAAAAATTCATAAAGAAGACTTAAAATACGAAGAAATCGAAGTAAAAACCAGATCGTATAAATAACAAAATATGTAATAACGTATTATTATGAATTTGACATTAAAAGTTTGGCGACAAGCCGATGCAGATGCAAAAGGTAAAATAGAAACCTATAAAATTGATGAGGTATCTCCAGATATGTCCTTTTTAGAAATGATGGATGTATTAAATGAGCAGCTTATGGTAAAGGGAATTGATCCTATCGCTTTTGATCATGACTGTCGCGAAGGCATTTGCGGAATGTGTTCGATGTTTATAAATGGAGAAGCCCATGGTCCAGATCGCTTGGTTACGACCTGTCAATTACACATGCGTAAATTTAAAAATGGAGATACCATAACAATTGAGCCTTTTCGAGCCAAAGCTTTTCCCGTAATAAAAGATCTTACGGTTGATCGCTCTTCTTTTGACAGAGTTCAACAAGCCGGTGGGTTTGTGTCTGTAAATACCTCTGGAAATACTCAAGATGCCAACGCGATTCCAATTGATAAACATGATGCAGATAAAGCTTTTGATGCAGCAACATGTATTGGGTGTGGTGCCTGTGTTGCAACATGTAAAAATGCTTCGGCGATGTTATTTGTATCTGCAAAAGTTTCACAATACGCATTACTTCCCCAAGGGAAAGTAGAGGCTACGGACCGTGTAATGAACATGGTAAAACAAATGGATGAGGAAGGTTTTGGAAACTGTACTAATACGGGCGCCTGTGAAGTAGAATGTCCTAAAGGAATTTCTTTAGAAAATATTGCGCGTATGAATAGAGAATACTTATTTGCCAGTCTTAAAGGGTAAATGATTTTTAAATGAATCCTAACAAAGTCAGACACTTTCTTTTAATTAAGAATTATAAAATACTGAACAATACTTCAAAAATTTTATTGATGTAGTGAAGTGAGTTTATTAATAATATTTGTCTTTATGAGTTGATCGATACCCTCAAATTCACTTTTAATATCATTATTAAAATCATTATTTGAAAGAACATAATGCCCACAAATCTTAATGAGACTCTCTTTTTGTTTAATTGGTTCAAAGTCTTTACCAACCCACTTCACCCATTTTTTAGATTGATAACATATTTCCCAATAACGTTCAAAAAGATCTTTTCTATCGTTTATTTGATCTAAGTAAATTTGAGTTTCAATTAAACCAAATTCAGGAGCAATATTAATGGAGTCTAATCCATTTGACATTTTGAGTTTAATTAATTTTTCTGGAATATAATCTCCATTATGTTCTTTAGATTTTAGATTATTTTTCCGAGCAACATTTACCATTTTATTTAATCTTTTAAGATCAAAATTTCCAGTATTTTGGTTTGAGGAAAGTGAAGTTCCTGATTGAATTACTAAATATTTAATTTGTAAAAACTCATCTTTAGAAAGATTTAATTTTAAAAAATTTAATAATTCGTCAAGTTCTTTAGGTTCAAATCTTCTAATTGCTTCTTCTGTTCCTACCTCAAATTTTATATTTGAATTTTTTGAAAGGCAAAATTTGATCATTTCTAAAGTCCATTTAGAACCTTTATTAAAGGAGGGATATTTTTTCCAAGGGTCAATGTGTATATAGTCAAAATATTTACAGTCATGTTCTAAAGATAAGTAGCCATCATCTTCTTCTGCTCCTTGACCAGGACCACCATGATCTCTCATAATTATAAGGTCATCTGAATATTTAGAGATTTGATCCGTAGTCCAATTATTCGAATAACCTCCCAAATAATCTATCTGCCTTCTACTAGGAATAATTCCTACTTTTTTGGATGAAAGTTTTTGAAATTCAATTATTGAATCAACTACATTTTTGGACATTGGCCCAATAAAAAATTTTAAATCCATTTGTTGTTAATCGTATGAATTCTGAATTTTTTTTCGGTTAAATAATAAGAATTCTATTAAATTTAAAGATAATGAAAATAATGTGTTGGGTTATTTAAATTAAACAAATATGAATACTAAGTTAAATGTTGTAGCTTTTCAGATTTCACTTTTTTGGGAGAACTCATTAAAAAATAGATCCCTCATAGACAATCAGTTAAGAAAAATAGATGATCAAGCTGATATTGTATTACTTCCAGAAATGTTCACTACAGGTTTTACAATGAAAGCTAAGGAAGTTGCAGAAGAGATGGATGGACCAACCATTAGGTGGATGCAAGAATGCGCAATAAAACTAGATATATTGATTGGGGGA
>Ga0228617_1000147_pt1 | contig 34540 bp, 26 predicted proteins | sample 18DmetaG_FD_190061 | JGI IMG/M metagenome (GOLD analysis project Ga0228617, IMG submission 190061) | Seawater microbial communities from Monterey Bay, California, United States - 18D | ecosystem: Environmental > Aquatic > Marine > Coastal | place: USA: California | collected 2016-10-20
TGCCTGACGCATTGATTTTGGCTGCTATTGGACTGATAGAGTCATTGATGACTCTCAACCTAATAGATGAATTAACCGATTCCCACGGGAATGGAAATAAAGAATGTATTGCTCAAGGAGCAGCCAACACTCTAAACGGCCTTTTTGGAGGTATGGGGGGCTGTGCAATGATTGGCCAGAGTATCATCAATATCAAATCCGGTGGTCGAGGAAGGTTGTCAGGAATTGTAGCTTCGGTCGCATTATTGGGCTTTATTTTATTCGGATCCAATCTTATTGAACAAGTTCCAATAGCAGCTCTAGTAGGAGTCATGTTTATGGTGGTCATTGGCACCTTTGCCTGGAGTACTTTTAAGGTATTGAATAAAGTACCCAAATCCGACGTGATTGTGATCATATTGGTCACGGGATTAACCGTTATTTTTGACTTAGCAATTGCTGTTTTGGCTGGAGTCATTGTTTCTTCCCTTGTTTTTGCATGGGAAAATGCAAAGCGCATTCGAGCGCGTAAGCATATTGACGAGTTTGGAGTAAAACATTATGAAATCTACGGGCCCTTATTTTTTGGTTGTATTGAACTTTTTAATAGCAAGTTTGATATTCAAAACGACCCTGATGAAGTCATTATTGATTTTAAGGAATCGCGTATATTGGATCAATCGGCCATAGAATGTGTCAATAAATTGACAGAGCGTTATTTAAAGCAAGGGAAAAATATTCACTTGAGACATTTATCCTCCGATTGTGTAAAACTGATTAAAAGGGCTGAAAAAATCTGTGACGTTAATGTCTTAGAAGATCCTGATTACTTTGTTGCTATTGATAATTTCCGTCAAGCTCAAAACAGCTTTAAATCAGCTTCGTAATAGCTTATTCCATTAATTCAGCTTTTAAAAGCGCTATTTCTTCTTCTGAAAAAGAACTTTTATCTGTTCGGTAAATATCATGATGCCATATTTTAGGTATAGAATCAAATGATTTCGACCATGATGACCATGGAAAAATAGTATTGGTTTTACCCGATACAAAGCCCCAATTCACGGCGTGAATCTCATTTTCTTTAAACATAGGGAGGATATCCTCAAAGGTGCTTCCATTTTCTCTAGCCAGATATTCAGTGCAAATTATAGGTCGGTTGTACTTTTTAAGTTCCTCCACCTTTTCTCTTGTTACTTGCAGGTTGTCATACGAATGAAATGAAATCACATCCGAATTTTCGATCATAAAGCGTTCTAAAGGTCTTAAAGCTTGTGGATTTCCCCAAAGGCTGTGATCCCCTTTCCAAACCCCGATGGTTAATGGTTGGGAAGGATTAACTTCTCTTGACCAATGCACTACTTTTTTTAATAGCGCAAAAGTGAAAGTGTACTTGTCTTTGACTTCGAGTTCAGCATATTCTGGCTGATTGGCAACATTATCGGGTTCGTTGTAAAGATCCCAGGCAACAACACGTTTGTCCTCGGCAAAATGACTGATCACTCCTTTAATGTAATTTTTAAGTTCGTCATGCCGTAGGGAATCGCCTAAAATTGCTGCGCCAGGTGCTTGAACCCAACCTGAATTGTGAACAAAAGGAGTGGGGTCCGGTTGTTTGCCCAATTTGGGCACTGGATGCCAAACGTCATCCAGCAATACAAGCATGGTTTTAATTTGATACTTGTCCGCTGTTTCAAGATAAGCGTTGATTCTATTGATAAAACCTAAAGAGTCTTGATCCCACAAAAGGTTGTGCAGGTAAACTCGATGCATTTTCATTCCCAATTCCGCCGACCAACTCAATTCTCGGTCAATGGTCTCCATATCAAAACTTTCTTCTTGAAAAAATTCCAACTGATTGATGGCTGTACTGGGATTGAAATTGGTCCCTGCCATCCAGCCATTCTCTTGATGCCATTTCCAGGCTTTTTCTTCTGACCAGCGTTCCGCTACTGAAGTTTTTAAAGTTTGCTGACATTGAATAAACAAGAGACTAAAAATTGCGAGAAGAACAAAGTGATTTTTCATGTTGTTTAAACTTAAATTAAGATAGCGCAATAGAATCACTGACCAAAACACGTTCCCAGAGATGAGACGCTTCCTCTATAAACAATTCGTGTGTGGGATCAGTTTGATAGGTGTTTTGAGCATCTAAATCTACAAAACTCATGGTGTAGCAATACGTAAATGAATTATCGACTACATCCCTTTTTTCAGTGGCTGCAGGACACCCCAGATGATTCGCTATGGCTTGGGGGTTGGTGTCGATTAACTTTTTTATCGCAGTTTCAAATTGGTTGCGGTGTTCTTGATTGTCAGGCTCTTTAAGCCAAAAGTATACAATGTGTAATAGAGGACCTGTAGTATTATGAATAGTAGTTGATGCCATAGAACTATTTTATTCTGTTTATCAGTTATATTTTTTCTTAAGTCTCTAAAATAGAACTTTTTAACAAAAACAGCTTGAGAATTGTTGATTTCTTAGTTGTTTGGGGGAGGAAAAATATGAATTCAATAAACTATATTAGCTGTTGATATCATGAAGAACACCATAACCTACACCGAAGAAAATATACGTTCCCTCGACTGGAAAGAGCACATTAGAATGCGTCCTGGAATGTATATTGGAAAATTAGGCGATGGCTCTTCACCAGACGATGGGATTTACATACTTCTTAAAGAGGTTCTTGACAACTGTATCGATGAGTTTGTAATGGGTGCTGGGAAAACCATCGAGATTTCTATTAAAGAGAATGTAGTTAAGGTTCGCGACTACGGCAGGGGGATTCCACTAGGAAAAGTGGTTGACGTGGTGTCCAAGATGAATACTGGAGGAAAGTACGATTCCAGAGCATTTAAAAAATCAGTAGGTCTAAACGGAGTCGGGACCAAGGCAGTCAATGCGCTTTCTTCGAGTTTTACAGTAGAGTCCAATCGGGATAAGCAGAGTAAAACAGCTTCTTTTGCCTTTGGTGACCTAAAAGAGGATGAACCCATAGAGGTCAGCTCAAGAAGAAGAGGGACCAAGGTGGAGTTTATACCCGACACCACTATTTTTAAAAACTATAAATACCGTTTGGAGTATGTAGAACGCATGATTAAAAATTATGTGTATCTCAATCCGGGCCTGACAATAGAGTTAAACGGCGAAAAATTCTTTTCTGAAAATGGGTTAAAAGATCTGTTGACAGATTATACGAACGAGACAGATTTGCTTTACCCCATCATCCATATCAAAGGAGAAGATATAGAGGTTGCCCTTACCCACAGCAGAACACAGTATAGCGAGGAATACCATTCTTTTGTGAATGGTCAACACACTACCCAAGGGGGAACCCATCAATCTGCTTTTAGAGAGGGACTTGTCAAAACAATACGGGAGCATTTTGGAAAGAATTACGACGCCTCCGACATTCGGAAATCTGTAATCTCTGCTATCAGTATTAAGGTAATGGAACCAGTTTTTGAATCCCAAACCAAAACCAAACTGGGTTCGACAGAAATGGGTGACGGCATGCCTACAGTACGAAGCTATATCGTCGAATTTCTCAGTACACAACTGGATAATTTTTTACATAAAAACCCTGCTGTATCAGAAAGCATCCAAAAGAAAATAATTCAGGCTGAAAAAGAGCGAAAAGAACTCTCAGGCATACGTAAATTAGCCAGAGAGCGGGCTAAAAAGGCAAGCCTTCACAATAAAAAACTTAGAGACTGCCGAGTGCATTTACCCGATCTGAAAAAGGACCGCCGTTTGGAATCCACACTCTTTATTACTGAGGGAGACTCTGCCAGCGGTTCTATTACTAAATCTCGTGATGTTAACACTCAAGCCGTTTTTAGTTTAAGAGGAAAGCCTTTAAATAGTTACGGCATGTCCAAAAAAATCGTTTATGAAAACGAAGAGTTTAACCTTCTTCAGGCGGCACTAAATATTGAGGACAGCTTGGAAGATTTAAGGTACAACAATATTGTAATTGCCACTGATGCAGATGTTGACGGTATGCACATCCGACTTTTACTGATTACTTTTTTTCTACAGTTTTTCCCCGAACTCATTAAGGAAGGACATTTGTATATTTTGCAAACACCCCTTTTTAGGGTCAGAGACAAAAAGCAAACTTTTTATTGTTACAGTGAACAGGAGCGACGAGATGCCATTGAAAAGTTGAGTGGAAAGCCTGAGATTACCCGGTTTAAAGGTTTGGGAGAGATTTCTCCAGATGAGTTTAAGTTTTTTATAGGGGAAGACATACGCTTGGATCCTGTCATGCTAGACAAAGCAACCACCATTGACCAACTGCTAGAGTTCTATATGGGAAAAAACACCCAAGATCGCCAAAACTTCATCATCGACAACTTAAAAGTCGAATTGGATATACTGGAAGAAACAGCTTAGTTTCTTCTAGAATAATTTTCAACTATATATTGTTAATTTCTTCCTTAGAATTCCCAAGCAAATATTGGTCTGATATACTACTTTAGCTAATTATGGAAGAAATCGACCAAACTGGTTTACCAGAGTCTTTTGACAATGACAGCCTTGTCAAGGTAACAGGTATGTACAAAGACTGGTTTTTGGATTACGCTTCCTATGTAATCTTAGAGCGGGCAGTTCCAGCTATAGAAGATGGACTCAAGCCTGTACAGCGTAGAATCCTTCATTCCATGAAGGATTTGGACGATGGTCGCTACAACAAAGTTGCCAATATAGTAGGGCATACAATGCAGTACCACCCTCACGGAGACGCTAGTATTGGTGATGCTATGGTGCAAATTGGTCAAAAAGAGTTGCTTATTGACATGCAGGGGAACTGGGGAAATATTTTAACCGGTGATAGTGCAGCAGCTTCCCGTTATATCGAAGCACGTCTTTCCAAATTTGCTTTGGAAGTTGTCTTTAGTCCAAAAGTGACCCAATGGCAACTGTCTTATGACGGAAGAAAAAAAGAGCCTATCCACTTACCAATCAAGTTTCCTTTGCTTCTAGCTCAAGGGGCTGAGGGGATAGCAGTGGGCCTTTCTACCAAAATATTGCCTCACAATTTCAACGAGCTATTGGAGGCTAGCATTGCTCACTTAAAGGGCAAAAGGTTTTCTTTGTATCCTGACTTCCAAACGGGAGGGGTTATAGATATCCAAAACTATAACGACGGTTTAAGAGGGGGTAAAGTAAGGGTGCGAGCCAAAATTACCCAGCAGGATAAAAACACTTTGGTAATAAATGAAATACCATTCAGCACCAATACTTCTAGCTTAATCGACAGTATTTTAAAGGCCAACGATAAGGGAAAGATTAAAATTAAAAAGATAGAAGACAATACTTCTTCTGATGTCGAAATTCTAGTGCACCTTCCAAATGGGATCTCACCTGACAAAACCATAGATGCCCTTTATGCCTTTACAGCCTGTGAAACACCAATCTCACCTTTGGGCTGTTTGATTATTGACAATAAACCTCATTTTATGGGGGTTACTGAAATGTTGAAAATTTCGACAGATCACACGATTCAAATATTAAAAATGGAGCTTGAAGTCCAACTTCAAGAACTCGAAAATCAATGGCATTACGCTTCTCTAGAGCGAATTTTTATCGAGAATAAAATATACCGCGACATCGAAGAAGCAGAGACTTGGGAAGAGGTCATTAAAGCTATTGATGAGGGATTAAAACCTCATATAGTACACTTAAAACGTCCTATAATTGAAGAAGATATCCTGCGTTTAACAGAAATTCGCATCAAGAGAATTTCAAAATTTGATTTGGATAAAGCCCAGCAAAAAATTGAAGCTCTTGAAGGGGATATAGAGGAAGTTAAAAACAATTTAAATTATCTCATCGATTATGCCGTACGATATTTTACCCATTTAAAAAAGACTTATGGAATGGGTAAGGAGCGAAAATCAGAAATTCGCATTTTTGATGATGTTGACGCTAAAAAGGTAGTGGTTAGAAATCAAAAACTCTACATCAACAGAGTTGAAGGATTTATAGGAACTTCCTTGCGTAAAGATGAGTTTGTCTGTGAGTGTTCTGATATTGATGATGTTGTTGCATTTACTAAGGACGGTAAAATGCAAGTAGTAAAAGTTGACAGTAAAGTCTTTATTGGAAAAAATATCATCCATGCCGCTGTATTTAAGAAAAAAGACAGTCGAACTATTTATAATATGATTTACCGTGACGGTAAAAATGGAACTACTTTCATCAAGCGATTTGCAGTTACAGGAGTTACTCGTGAAAAGATTTACGACTTGACTCAAGGTAAAGTCCAATCCGAGGTCCTTTATTTTTCAGCCAATCCCAACGGAGAAGCAGAAATTGTAACTATTATACTGAGAAGTTCTGTAAGCATCAAAAAGTTAAAATGGGATTTGGATTTTGCTGATTTACAAATCAAAGGACGTTCGGTCAGAGGAAATATAGTTACCAAATATAATATCAGAAAGGTCGAATTAAAAGAAAAAGGGGTTTCTACACTCAAGCCTCGTAAAATATGGTTTGACACAACTATTCGTCGATTAAACCTAGAGGGAAGAGGAGAGTTGCTAGGAGCCTTCAAAGGGGAGGATAAACTCCTTATTGCTACCAAGGTGGGGACGGTTCGGGTAGTGACTCCTGAATTAAGTCTGCATTTTGATGATTCGCTGGCTCACATCGAAAAATGGATACCTGAAAAACCAATTACAGCCGTCCACTTTGATCCTGAAAAAAAACGCTATTTCCTCAAGCGTTTTTGTGTTGAAAGTGAAGACAAAGAGGATTCTTATATCAAAGAGGGCGGAAGTCATGTCTTTACGAGCTTTGTGGGACGTCCTATACTCACGGTAGAGTTTGAAAAACCAAGAGGAAAAGCAAAGCCGGACGACATGGAAATCAATGCTGAAGAGTTTATATCAGTCAAAGGATTCAAGGCTTTTGGGAATCAACTGACGGATAAAAAAATCAAAAAAATATCACTTAAGGAAGCGTTAAACTATGAACTCCCTGTGGAGCAAGACGTAAAAGAGATTGAAGTAGAGGGAGAAGAGGCCATTAGCTCAGAAAATGACGATAGTCAAATCAGCTTAAATTTTTAAGCCTTTTTCTTTTTTCTAAAGCGTATATTTATCATTTCCACACCGAGGGAAAATGCGATAGCAAAGTATAAATATCCTTTTGGAATTGCGCCAATAGTCGACCCGAAGATTGTGGTGTGTGAGAGGTGGGCCGCTTCAGTGATTAGCATAAAGCCAATTAGTAACAAAAACGCCAATCCTAAAATTTGAAGCGAAGGGTAAGTGTTGATAAATTTACTCACAGGTGCTGCGAAAAGCATCATAATCAGTATGGACAAAATTACAGCTGCAACCATTGTTTGAATGGCGTAAGGAATGCCATTTGTCATGCCTACAGCAGTCAAAATTGAATCAAAAGAAAAGACAATATCAATTAAAACAATCTGAAATAATGCACGAGCATAGGTCAGTTTATTTGATTTCGATTTAGCTACTGTTTCATCCAGGCTTTCAGCCTTTTCATAGATTTCTTTAGTGCTTTTATAAAGTAAAAATAGTCCCCCAAAAACCAGAATTAGAGACTGAATGGTTAAGTCTGTGCTGAACGATCCCCAGTCAAAACTAAAAAGAGAGACTTGTATCTGCACCAGCCAATTAATCCCCATAAGCAGAAGTATTCTCGAAAACAAAGCCATTAGAAGTCCGATACGCATTAATTTTTTTCGATCAGCTTCAGGAAAACGACTTGCTAAAATGGAAATAAAAATAATGTTATCTATACCGAGAATAATCTCGAGAAATGTCAGTGTTAAAAAAGCAAATATTAGATCAGGGGTAAACATATTTATTGGATTTTTTGAATTGTTCCACGTTGTGTGTTCTTACTTTCTCCAACTAAAGAGTATTCAAAAGTATAAGAATTGTGTTGGGTACTTATAATTTTAATTTGAATTGGACGCTTGTCTTGATTCGATGTTGGATTGAGCTTAGTGAGTATGCACTCACAATCGTTTACCCAGCGTATGCTGGCAGTATCGATCTTGCCCCTAAAGCGCTCAATTTCATAGAGTGAGTCCCGTGTAAAAGTTGAGGTTTTCATGCTGCCATTGATGATCTGAGAAAACTCAAAAGTCCCTTGGTGAAAAGGGATGCAATCGCGTTCAACAGTATAGCAGGAGGCAAGCATGAGAAAAATGCACACAAGCAGTCGAATCATAGGAAACAAAAATACTAAGATTTAGGCAAAAATACACGAAAAGTACCATCCTTATAAGTCTGAATGATTTGTAAAACATCGGTATCTAAAACGTCCAAAGAAGTTGATAGAGATTTCTTGGGAAGATTGGTGATTTTTTCATCTTCTAATACATCAACTTTCTCTTGGTTAACCAAATACTGATTTGGTGTAGAGGAGGTTTTTTTTCTCGCCCCCAAAAGCAACCAGTCAAAATCTGCCTCAGCAAATTCCGCCTGGACTTTTAAGATAAATTCTAAACTTGGCTTGTTTCTTCGTGATAAAATATGAGAAACAGATGACCGCTGTACACCAATTTTTTCTGCAAAAGCAGCTGCATTTAATTGTTGATTTTCCATCAATTGCTCCAATCGTCTTAAAAATGCATCAGTGTTTAACATCGTAAACTTTTTTTGAAATTTATACTAATATACAACAGTAAATCGAATTTTACAAATCGTTAATACACAAAACAATCAGTTTAAATAATCTTCATAAAGTGTTCATTAACAGTAAATAATATATAAGAAAATCTGCTTTTGTTACAATTGTACACAGCAGGGGCTATTAAAGAAAATCGAACTGATAAATTTAATACTTTTGTAAACAACAAATGTAAACAAATGGTTGTTTACATTTGTATTATAAAATTTATTCATGGCTTGTAAGCGCTACTTACCTCCCTCTCTCTTAGAACGTTTTTTCAATCAATTTGACGCTGATATAAAAACTACAGTTGGTCATACTGTTCAGTATCGTCCTATCGATTTATTGAAGATTGGCTCAGGCGATTATCAAGTTTTAATGTGGTCACAAATGCATGGAAACGAAAGTACCACTACTAAGGCTTTATTGGACTTTATTCCATGGTTTTTATCTGAGGCGCAAATTAAGTATCAAGAGGCTTTTACATTACATATTATTCCACAGTTAAACCCTGACGGTTCGCATCTCTACACAAGGGTAAATGCCAATGGGGTTGACTTAAACCGCGATGCAGTTCACCTTACCCAGCCGGAAAGTAAGGTTCTTAGGCAGGTTTACCAATCGATTAAGCCCGATCTGTGTTTGAATTTACACGGTCAGCGAACAATTTATGCAACTGGCAATGGGGGTCCGTCTGCGAGCTTGTCTTTTTTGGCACCAGCTGCAAATATAGAAAGAAGCCTCACTGACGCAAGAAAGGAAGCTATGCTCCTGATTGCTGCCATTGCTCAAGGGCTTTCAAGCAAGTTACATAAATCCATAGGACGTTATGACGATAGTTTTAATCCAAATTGCGTAGGAGATGCTTTCACTCAGTCTGGGACACCTACTATACTTTTTGAGGCAGGTCACATAGCTGGGGATTACCAACGTGAACAAACTCGTGCTTTTGTTTTTCAAGCCTATAAATTGCTATTTAAGCAATTATTGAACCCAAAGCTTTTTGAGTTAGATGACTACCTTAGTTTACCACAAAATACGGTTGAGTTTTGCGATCTTATCGTTTCTAGAGCGAATATTTTTGATGGTGGCACTCAAAAAGAAGACCAACAAATCGCAATCCAATACCTTGAAACTCTTGTCAATGGGGAGATTGCGTTTTCCCCTCAAATGCTTCAGTACGGGCATAAGCTCAATTTACGTGCCCACAAATATCTTGATCTACCCACCGAATTTCAGTCATACCCCTTAGTTTTTAATAAACAAGGCTTAATCAAAGAAGCTAAATTTGTTGATCTATTTTCATTAAAAAGCTAAATTTACAGCATTTTATTCAACGAATTAGGTTAAAATTAATTAAATTTGCAATCCTTAAAACTATATGTTGAACTCATGAGTAAAGTAAACTTAGACGAAATTGATCATCAAATTCTCGATATCTTAATAGACAATACCCGTATTCCTTTTACGGACATTTCAAAGCGACTTTTAATCTCCGCCGGTACAGTTCATGTTCGAGTAAAAAAAATGGAAGAATCTGGAATAATTAAAGGATCCTCTCTCAACCTTGACTATGTAAAATTAGGCTACTCCTTTATTGCCTATGTTGGGATATTTCTTGAAAAAACAAATACCACAATTGAGGTTTTAGATTCCTTAAAAAAAATACCCTTTATCACAGTTGCCCATATTACAACGGGCAAGTTTAATATATTTTGCAAAGTAAGAGCGCGAGACACACACCACGCAAAAGATATTATTTTTAAAATCGATGATGTAGAGGGTGTTTCAAGAACTGAAACCATGATTTCTCTAGAAGAGAGCATCAATGATAAAAAACGATTAATGCATAGCATCTTTAACGAATTATAATATTTAAACCCAAATGGCTCGAAAACCAAAAATTGAACGATTTAACGAAAAAATCCTTTCCCGCTTTCAAATATACAACAGCCTTTTTTTAACCCTTCCTTATGAGAATATCAAGAGGACCTCTATGCTTTTACCGCTTTTTGCAGATCATTGCCAAAAACAATTTGAATTAAAAAAAAATCCCAATGAAATAGTTGAAACATTTTTTAATCGTTTTGCACCCGAGCTTAAATTGGATGACCAACAAGATTTGCTGTTTAACTTTATTCAGTATATCGAACGTCAAGTTGTTCTTTTTGACGCCATAGAAGACGCTGGTTTTTCTTATGTCAACAATATGCACGGTAGGGGTACTCTTAGAAATATTAAAGAAGAGGCCCAAAAAAAACTCTTGTCCCAAGCATTGACGGACTATATCAAACGATTTAAAGTACGTATAGTGCTTACTGCTCACCCTACTCAGTTTTATCCAGATAACGTATTGGTCATCATAAACGAGCTTTCAAATGCTATAGCACAAGACGATCTAGATCGGATACAAAAACTACTTGTACAATTGGGAAAAACCCCTTTTTACAAAAAAGAAAAACCAACTCCTTTTGATGAGGCAGTAAGTCTTATTTGGTTTTTAGAAAATGTCTTTTACCATTCTGCAAGTACTATTTACAACTATATCGCCGATCATATTGTAGATTACGAGGAACTGAACAATGCCATTTTTGATTTTGGATTTTGGCCTGGAGGAGACAGAGATGGGAATCCCTATGTGACCCCTGAAATCACTATAAAAACTGCTAAACGACTTCGTTTTTCTATTTTGAGAAACTACTATAGAGATCTGAGAAGACTCAAACGAAAATTGACTTTCCCTGGAGTGGAGGAGCGGGTGATAGACCTTGAACATGCTGTTTTTAATGCTCTTTTTTATCCCGAACGCAATACTGATTTTTCATTAGAGCATGTCAAATCCGAGATGAATTATATTTACGAGAGCATTAAAAAAGAACACAAAGGATTGTATTTGGATGACGTCAAGGACATGATGCATAAGCTTGAACTGTTTGGCTTTCATTTTGCCAGTCTAGACATCCGACAAGATTCAAGGGTTCATCACGGGGTGTTTGCAGAAATTGTGTCTCATCCAGAAATTCAAAAATATGTTAAAAATTTACCTGCTAATTATGTAAACTTAAGTGAAGAGGAGCGTTGTATGGTTTTACCGAAATTGACAGGAGATCTTCCTTCCACCATTTTCTCTGATGAAATTACACATCAAACACTGGAAAGTATACGAGCAATGCAGGTGATTCAGGGAACAAATGGGGAGCGTGGCTGTAATCGTTATATTATCAGTAATTGTCAAACTTTAGAGAATATTCTAGAGTTGTTTGCCATGTGCCGAATGAGTGCTTGGAAAAATCCAAAAGTCGATTTTATTCCCTTATTTGAAACCATACCGGATCTGGAAACTGCTGCTGAAGTCATGGACGGCTTATTTAGTAATTCAATCTATAAAGAGCACCTTGAGCAGCGCGGCATGAAACAAACTGTGATGTTGGGCTTTTCTGACGGTACCAAAGATGGAGGCTATTTTATGGCAAATTGGAGTATTTATAAAGCCAAGGAAGAGCTTAGTGAGCTCGCTTCAAAATACAATGTCCGGGTTGCCTTTTTTGACGGTAGGGGAGGTCCGCCTGCACGTGGAGGAGGAAACACACATGAGTTTTACGCTTCCATGGGTGATACTATTCAGAATGACGACATTCAATTGACTATACAAGGGCAAACCATCAGCTCTAATTTTGGAACTTTAGATTCTTCTCAATTTAACTTGGAACAGTTACTGAGTTCAGGGATCGAAAGTCAGCTATTTAGTCCAGGTAAAAACAACTTTACTGATCCCGACCGTTCTACCATGAATGAAATTGCTAAGATCAGCTACGAAGTTTATCAAGATTTTAAAGCCCACCCCATGTTTATTCCTTATCTGGAGCGAATGTCGACCCTACCTTACTACGCTAAAACCAATATTGGTAGCCGTCCGTCTAAAAGAGGAAAATCATCTGAACTCCGATTTGAGGATTTACGTGCCATCCCTTTTGTAGGTAGCTGGAGTCAATTAAAACAGAATGTACCTGGCTTTTTTGGAGTAGGGACTGCACTCGATCATTTTTTTAATCAAGGAAAATTGGAAGATGTCAAACAATTGTTCTACAACTCACGATTCTTTAGAACATTGGTGTTTAACAGTATGATGAGTTTAACCAAATCTTTTTTCCAACTGACGGCCTATATGAAAGAAGATAAAGAGTTTGGTGTGTTTTGGGAATTGATTTTTAACGAGTATTCACTGACTAAAAAATTACTCTTAAAGGTCAGTGATTTTAAATCTTTGATGGAGAATGAAGCTGCTGGTAAAGCATCTATCAAAGCAAGAGAAGAAATTGTCCAGCCTTTACTTACCATTCAGCAATATGCATTGATGGAATTGCAAAAATTAAAAAGCGAAAAAAATCCAGATCAAAAGCAAATGGAAGTCATGGAAACTATGATTACCCGTTCGTTGTTTGGAAATATAAATGCCAGCAGAAACTCAGCTTAAGCTGATTGGTAGAACTCAAATGCTTCTTCAAACAGTTCTTGTGGAACTTCGACATCGATGTCGGGTTGACCTATTGCTTTTAGTAGTACAAAATTAATACGCCCAGCTTTGTTTTTTTTATCGTGACGCAACAAATCGATGATGGCTTTTTGATCTTCGGTACTGATCCTAATGATAGGATAAAAGCACTTAAAAGTAAGTTTGATTTCATTTGCAGCAGCCGCTTTGAGTCCACTGCATTTAGTCGATAGATAGGCTTCTAATACCATACCAATCGCAATGGCTTCGCCGTGCAAAAGTCTTGCTTTTTCCGTAGAAGTGAGGTAGTATGATTCTATGGCATGTCCTAAAGTATGCCCAAAATTTAAGATTTTACGTGGGCCTTTTTCGTAGGGATCCTTCAATACAACTTTTGTTTTTTCAGAAACAGAAGGTTTGATAAACCCATTTAGGTTCTGAGCGGACAAATCAGAAATTGTTTTTAGAGTTTCCCAATAGTCAGGATTGGCGATTAAACCGTGTTTGAGCATTTCTGCAAAACCGCTTCTCAACTCTTCATGGGCTAAGGTTTTGAGCCATTCAGCAGCGATTATGACCCCTTTAGCTTCTTGTATGATGCCGATTTGATTTTTTAATGCTCCTAGGTCAATGCCCGTTTTTCCTCCAACAGAGGCGTCTACCATAGCCAATAGGCTGGTCGGAATATTGTAAAAATCAATTCCTCGCTTAAAGGTACAGGCAACAAATCCACCGAGATCGGTCACAACGCCTCCCCCTAGGTTGATCAACACACTGTTTCTGTCGGCTCCCTCAGCAGATAATTCCTCCCACAAACTTTGGCAGCTTATCAAGTTTTTATTTTCTTCACCGGCAGGCATCGTCAATACTGCGGAGGGGATTATTGAAGAATACTCCAAAAAACCTTTTAAACAATGCTTTTTGGTATTGGTGTCTACCAAAATAAATACAGAACTATACTGCTTTGAGTCTAGAACCGATTTTAGGTCGTTAATTGCGGAAATGCCGTATGTGATGTTAATTTGATCTCTCATCTTAAATGTGATGAATGCAAAAGTAAGGATAAATACGAGATAGAAGTAGGCGATTTAGATTTGAGAAAAAATTTCTTTGAGTCGTTTCAATCAAATAAACTAGCAACTAAAAGGACAGTAAGTGTCATTAAATCCACAACTACACATACCCGAGACCATTACCCACGCTTAAAACTTTTTTTAATACGTTCTAAATCTCTTTTATTGTCGCGATCTTTAATCGTTTCTCTTTTGTCGTAAAGTTTTTTTCCTTTTGCCAGTGCGATCCTCAGTTTAGCGAACCCTTTGTTTGTAATAAATAAATGTAAGGGCACTATGGTCAAACCGGTATTTTGAACTTCGCGATGTAGTTTTTTAAGCTCTTTTTTATTGAGCAAGAGCTTGCGCTGTGCTTTTGGTTGATGATTGTAACGGGTTCCAAAAGCGTATTCTTCTATATGCATATTGACCGTAAATAATTCACCATGCTCATTAAATTCACAAAAACTTTCGGCTATAGAAGCCTTGCTGTTCCGGATTGATTTTATCTCTGTTCCGGTCAGTACGATGCCCGCTGTGTATTCTTCTAAAAGCTCATACTCAAAGCGCGCCTTTTTATTTTTTATGTGAATTTCTTTTTGCACCCTGCAAAGGTAGTACTAATCCTTTTAGGAGGAAGCTTCACTGTTTCTTAAAACAAAATGTCGATCAAAATAGTCAACGGTTATCGGCTGACTTTTATCCAGTTTGTCGCCGAGCAAATCCTTACTCAATGGGTTGAGTATCTGCTGTTGCAGCACTCTTTTTACTGGTCTGCCTCCGTATTGAGGATCAAAGCCTAGTTGTGCCAATTGATCTACAGCCTCCTCCGAAGCGCGAATACTGACTCCCTGGCTTTCAAGTCGTTTTGCAATAAGGCTGAACTGCAGCTTGACAATTTGCTTGATTTCCTTTTGGGTGAGGGGCGAAAACAGCACGATGTGGTCAATTCGATTTAAAAATTCGGGGCGAATCTGTACTTTGAGCAGTTTAATCACCTGCGATTTGGCAGCTTTTTCTGCTTTTTTGAATTCAGGATTGGATTCAAAAGCTGCCTGTATCTCCTGACTTCCCAAGTTACTGGTCATGATGATAAGGGTATTTTTAAAATCTGCCAAACGCCCCTTGTTATCGGTCAATCGGCCTTCGTCCAGCACTTGTAAGAGTACGTTAAAGGTGTCGGGATGGGCTTTTTCAATTTCGTCGAGCAACACTACAGAATAGGGCTTTCTTCGAACAGACTCTGTCAGTTGTCCGCCTTCCTCATAACCGGCATATCCTGGAGGGGCACCTAGCAATCGACTTACGGCGTGGCGTTCTTGGTATTCGCTCATATCAATACGAGTGATGTTATTTTCATCGTCAAATAACGCCTCTGCAAGGGCTTTGGCGAGTTCTGTTTTCCCTACACCTGTAGTTCCCAAAAATAAAAAGCTACCAATGGGTCGGTTGCTCTCTTGTAAACCTGCCCTGCTTCTTCTGACCGCATCACTTACAGCAGTCACAGCTTTTTCCTGACCGATGAGGCGTTGGTGCAACAATTCTTCCAGTTTAAGCAGCTTTTCTTTGTCGGACCTTAGCATTTTGCTCACAGGAACCCCGGTCCATTTAGCGACAACTTCTGCGATATCGTCATAGGTAACTTCTTCTTTAATCAAACTGTCTTCCGATTGGTTTTTAGCTAAAGCCTCTTGAAGTTTTTGAATTTTATCCTCCGATTCCTGCAGTTTACCGTATCGGATTTCAGCTACAGTACCATAATCTCCTTCACGTTCCGCCCGATCTGCCTGTGCCTTAAGGTTTTCAATCTCAATTTTTGTTTGCTGTATGTGATCTACCACTTCTTTTTCCTGGCTCCAACGGGCAAAAAGGGTTATACGCTCTTCTTTTAACTCGCTCAATTCCAGATTGAGTTTTTTGATCTTTTCTTGATCTTTTTCTCTTTTGATGGCGACCAGCTCAATTTCAATCTGACGAATTTTGCGATCTAGTGTATCGAGTTCTTCAGGCTTGGAATTGATTTCCATACGCAACTTAGAGGCTGCTTCATCCATCAAGTCAATAGCTTTGTCTGGTAAAAAACGATTGGTAATATAGCGGTTGGAAAGAGCTACCGCGCCAATAATTGCCTCGTCTTTAATTCTTACCTTGTGGTGTGCCTCGTATTTTTCTTTTATCCCTCTTAAGATGGAAATTGCACTTTCATGATCGGGTTCATCTACCATTACTTTTTGAAAACGGCGTTCTAAAGCCTTGTCTTTTTCAAAGTATTTTTGGTATTCGTCCAGGGTGGTTGCGCCTATGGCGCGCAGTTCGCCTCTTGCCAAAGCAGGTTTTAGAATATTGGCAGCATCCATGGCTCCTTCGCCACCTCCGGCACCAACTAGGGTGTGAATTTCATCGATAAACAAGACCAAGTCTCCTGCACTTTGGGTGACTTCCTTGATGACGCTTTTTAAACGTTCTTCAAACTCACCTTTGTATTTGGCTCCCGCTATCAAGGCTCCCATATCAAGGGTAAAAATCTGTTTGTCTTTTAGATTTTCAGGGACATCACCTTCAATAATTCTATGCGCCAATCCCTCGGCTATGGCGGTCTTACCTGTACCGGGTTCACCAACCAATATGGGGTTGTTTTTGGTTCGCCTGCTCAAAATTTGCAATAGTCTGCGAATTTCCTCATCTCGACCGATAACGGGGTCTAATTTTCCGTTTTTGGCTAGCTGATTCAGGTTTTTAGCGTATTTTTCTAAGGCGTTATAATTCTGCTCCGCAGAGGCTGAAGTGATTTTCTCTCCCTTTCGCAATTCTTTGATCACTTCTCTTAGGTTTGATTTTGTAATTCCTTGGTCCTGAAGGATTTTTGACACCGTGCTTTTGGATTCAAACAAGGCGATGAGTAAATGCTCTGTAGAAACGTATTCGTCTTTTTGCTTTTTGGCAATGGCAAATGCATTCATCAGTGTTTTCGAAGCTTTTTGGGAAAGCATTTGATTCCCTCCATTGACTTTATGAAAACTTTTTAGTGCACTTTCATTCAATTGTTTTAAAAGCGCGGTATTAACATTGAGTTTAGATAAGAGAAAAGGGATTACATTGTCATCGGTTTCAAGGATTCCTTGAAATAAATGTTCGTTATCAATTTGTTGGTGCTCGTTTTCAAAGGCCCATAGCTGTGCAAATTGCACACTTTCTTGAGCTTTGGTGGTAAGATTATTCAGATTCATAGCAATTTTTTACTTACAACTTCAAAAGCTATTCCATTGACATTCAGATGACTAAATGACAGTCTTTCAACTATTTTTAGAGTCAATTTGACACTTTTATCGCTTTTTTAGCCCCTCTAGTTGAAGTTAATACGTCTGTATAATGAGTTCTTTTGAGTTGGACCGTTAGATGGGTTTAGTCAATTCTTTAATTCTTGTTAATTACTTGTTTAAAATAATCTCTTAAAAACAAAATTATATGAGCACTTAGATGCATTTATATGTAATTTTGCTGGATCAATTATCTATTTTATGACCTTACAAGACACAGCAGTATTTGATTTAATAAAGGAAGAGGAGCAACGTCAATTAAACGGAATTGAATTGATAGCCTCAGAAAACTTTACCAGTCCAGCAGTTATGGAAGCTACCGGTTCTGTACTGACCAACAAATATGCCGAGGGTTATCCAGGCAAGCGTTATTACGGAGGTTGTGAAGTAGTGGATGAAGTGGAGCGAATTGCAATAGAGCGCGCCAAAGAACTTTTTGGAGCAGCCTATGCCAATGTACAGCCTCACTCAGGTTCTCAGGCAAATACAGCTGTATTTCACGCTTTTTTAAAGCCTGGAGATAAAATATTAGGTTTTGATCTTTCACACGGTGGACATTTGACTCACGGTTCACCAGTTAATTTTTCAGGACGCCTTTACGAAGCTCATTTTTACGGAGTAGAGGAGGACACCGGACGTTTGGATTACGACAATATTTTAAAGATTGCTCAAGAAGTAAAACCTCAGATGCTGATTGCAGGAGCCTCTGCTTATTCTAGAGATATTGATTTTGCAAAGTTCCGTGAGATTGCAGATGCAGTGGGAGCGTTTTTGCTCGCTGATATTTCCCATCCCTCAGGGATGATTGCTACGGGTATGTTGAGCAACCCCATACCGCACTGCCATGTGGTTACGACTACTACTCATAAAACCTTAAGAGGTCCGCGCGGTGGCTTGATCTTAATGGGAGAAGATTTTGACAATCCTTTTGGATTGACCTTAAAAAATCGGAATCCTCAAAAAATGTCACATTTATTGAATATGGCTGTTTTTCCAGGTAACCAAGGTGGTCCTTTGATGCACGTGATTGCAGGGAAGGCCGTAGCTTTTCAAGAAGCTTTAGACCCCACTTTTAAATCCTATATGGAGCAGGTTAGAAAGAATGCCCAAGCCATGGCAGCTGCCTTTGTCGCGAAAGGGTATCACTTGATTTCTGGAGGAACGGACAACCACATGATGTTGATTGACTTGCGCAATAAAAACATCACGGGTAAAGACGCTGAAAAGGCTTTGGTCAGAGCGGAAATTACCGCCAATAAAAATATGGTTCCTTTTGACGACAAATCTCCTTTTGTGACCTCAGGAATTCGCGTTGGGGCAGCAGCCATTACGACACGGGGACTTAAAGAAACTGAAATGGCAACTATTGTAGATTTTATCGACAGAGTCATTCAAAACCATGATGACGAAGCTGAACTTCAAGCCGTGGCTCAAGAAGTTCATTCCTTGATGAAAGGAAGACCCTTGTTTGTGGCTTAGATTTTACTTAAACAGCTCCAATATACTATCGGGAATCAACTCAGGTTTTTGGTTAATTGGATTGATATAGCACCATTGGGTACTGCAAACAGCAAGAAGTTTTCGCTCAGCATTAAAAATTTCAACGATGCGTTCTGACAACACTCCACGAATTTGTTTGACACGGGTTTTAAGTGTGAGCGTGTCACCCATAAGTGCAGCTTGTTTATACGTGATGGAGTGGCTTCGTACTACCCAGACCCCTAAAGGCTTATTTATATTTTGAATCAATGCCTCCCAATGGTTGTGGGCAGCGTCTTGTACCCAATAGAGGTATTGAACATTATTTACATGACCTAAGGCATCAATATGCTTGGTAAGGACCTCGGTGGTCATGCTATACGACTTCATTCTTTAGGGAAGATCTTTACCTCGAATAGCTTGTCCCAGTTTTTTCCAGTCACAAAAAATGTTTTTCGAACGGGATGGTAGGCAATTCCATTAAATACATTGAGTTCTTGATGCTGGGTAACTTTTTCTTTAAGCCCTGAAAAATCGACTACACCTTCTACTGCACCGCTTTTAGGGTCTATGATTACCACCACATCTTTTTGGAATTGGTAGGTGTTGGCATAGATTTTTCCATCAACCCATTCTAGTTCATTGAGGTTTTTTAAAGCGGTTTTATGGGTCATGACCTGTATATTTCTACGCTCTTTATAGGTTTGCCCGTCCAAGGTCCAAATTAGGTTGCTCCCATCTGATTTATAGAGATCATTGCCGTCATTACACAATCCCCAACCTTCTTGACTGGCTTCAAACGGAAATGATTTTTGCATTTCCAGACGTTGTTTATCGTAAACAAAACCCTGCTTGGCCTTCCAAGTGAGTTGTATGACTTTATCGTCCAATACTGTCAAACCCTCTCCGAAATAAGCAGCATCCAAAGGTTTGTTGGTCGTGGGTTTCCCCGTTTGGTAATCCACCAACCTCAGACTAGACTTACCGTTAAGTCCTGTACTTTCGTATAAAAGTTCACCGTCAAATTCCAATCCCTGTGTATAGGCTTTGATATCGTGAGGATAACTGTCTAATATCTCATAGGTATATAAAACTGGAGGTTTGGGTGCTAGTAGGGTAAGGGTTGAAGAAGCTTCAAAGGCCTGGTCTCCTTGACTGATTAATGCTTTTAAAGTTTGTATTCCCAGAGGCTCATCGCTAAAGCTGTGGTTGGCTTTTATGGGCTGATTGTTTAAAAAGTAAGCCACAGTTGCGCCTTCCAGTGTTTTATTGAGTTTGAGGTCAAGAGTATCTCCCCAAATGGCTTGATTTCCTTTGAGGCCAGTTTTAATTTTAACATTTGGAGTAGTCGGTCCTCCACATTTCATCAAAAAGAGGATAAAGGTGAAATAAACAAAGCTTTTCATGGGCAAATGGCGCTTGAATTATTAAGTATGATTCATTTCAAAATTAAGCAATTAAAATGATTGTTGAACTCATTTGAAGGGCTTATATTTGTCGCGGGCAAGTCCTACACAACCAGCTCCTGCTGAATCCCCCAGGGCGGGAACGCAGCAAGGGTAGGCGGTCGTAGCGGTGTGATGTGGGTCGCTTGCCCATTTTTAACCAATAGCAAATGTCTAAAGTCGTGTTAATTAGTGGTGCTTCCTCAGGCCTTGGTTTGGCCACCGCACTTTACTTGCACGAAAAAAACTACAGGGTTTTTGGAACCAGTCGTAAGACCGAACAATACCAAGAGCAGTATCCCTTTACTTTTTTAGCATTGGAAAATACAGACGCTGAAAGCATTCAAAACTGTGTCGCTGCCGTACTCGATCAGGCCGGTCGATTGGATGTTTTGATCAATAACGCTGGAGTAGGGATCACAGGACCCATGGAGGAAATTGAATTGTCGGCTGTCCAGCAACATTTTCAGGTCAATTGTTTTGGTCCGCTACAACTTATACAAGCGGTACTTCCTCAAATGCGTAAACAACAAGGGGGGTTAATCGTCAACATTACTTCCATAGCTGCTGATATGGGATTGCCGTTTCGCGGACCCTATTCTGCAGCAAAAGGTGCTCTAGAACGAATGGCTGAAGCATTGCGTATGGAGACTAAAGCCTTTGGAATTCGGATTTGCAATCTGGCTCCGGGTGACTTTGTATCCAATATTGCAGAGCGCAGGCATTACGCTAAACTAAAAGAGGACTCTCCCTATTACAAAACCTACGAATTCAGCTTGGAGCAGATGAACGAACACGTTGATAACGGCATCGATCCAAAAGAAATTGCCCACCAGCTGGAAGCTCTAATCCACAACCCAAATCCCAAAGTACGCTATAAAGTAGGAGCTCCTTTACAAAAACTCTCAGGGATTTTAAAAAGCCTGCTCCCAAGTCGTATCTTTGAAAAACTTTTAATGAATCATTACAAATTATAAGACCGTCTTTTATGAAATTTTTTATCGACACAGCCAATTTAGATCAAATCCGTGAAGCCCAGGCCCTAGGGGTATTAGACGGTGTTACGACCAACCCATCCTTGATGGCTAAAGAGGGAATTACAGGCGCCAACAATATTCTAAAGCACTATGTGGCTATCTGTGAAATTGTAGACGGTGATGTTTCAGCTGAAGTTATCGCCGTAGATTTTGAAGGAATGGTACGTGAAGGAGAAGCTCTCGCTGCCTTACACCCTCAGATAGTCGTTAAAATTCCAATGACCGAAGAGGGAGTCAAAGCCCTAAAATACTTTTCAGATGCAGGCATCAAAACCAATTGTACTCTTGTCTTTTCAGTAGGACAAGCACTACTCGCTGCTAAAGCAGGTGCAACTTATGTTTCTCCTTTTATCGGACGACTGGATGACAACTCAACCGATGGGCTGGATCTGATTGAAGATATCCGTTTGGTCTATGACAACTACGCTTATGAAACTGAAATTTTAGCGGCTTCAGTGCGCCATACCATGCATATCGTAAACTGTGCTAAAATTGGTGCCGATGTGATGACTGGACCCTTGTCTGCGATCAAAGGATTGTTAAACCATCCCCTTACCGATATCGGTTTGGCAAAGTTTTTAGCAGATCATAAAAAAGGGAATTAAGCTTATAGACCCTTTAAAAGCGACTCAAAGTTTGTATCGGAAAAATTCCCAAAGCCTTCGATCAGCCTACCTTTTCCGTCGGTTATGATGGCTTTATTGAGCAGGGTCAGTACCCAGGCTTTACTGGCATTTTCAAAATTAACGAGGGCATACTGATTTTCTTTATCGACTTCCATAATTTTTTGGACTTCGTCCACCATGGTATTAAAGGGTTGAATACAAATCCCTATAAATCGAATATCGGGGAAGTTTGCTTTAAATTTAGCAACTCGTTCAAGGCTAGTGCGGTACTGGTTCATTTGTGTTTGAGACCAAAAGAAAAACACGGTTTTCTGGCCATTGGCGAGGGAAGCGCTATTGACCGTATCACGAGCTGCGTTTTGCAACAATACTTTTGGGAGTGCTTTTTTAGGCTCCATTCGGTTGATGTCGTTATGCAGATCCAATACCTCTGCAAGGTAAACAGGGGAGCTGTTTACGGTGGCATAAAACTGTAAAAAGCGTTCGTGTTGCCCGTGATTTTCAAAGGTTAAAATTTCTTCAAACGCGATAGCCCGAGCAAGATTGTTTCGCAACAAGCTTCCCCCAATAAATTTGTCTAAGACCTCTAGTCGCTTGATGTTAAAGTCAGTCGTTTGTTTAATCTGAAAGTAAGAGGAGCCGGGTTCTACAGTCTCTTGATTAATGTAGTTCAGCACATAGTTGACATAGGGATCAAAAAAAGCCAAATCATTGTCGCTATAATTTAAATATTGACGAAAACCAAAGTAAAGGCTGTCTTGTTCAGCTGTCCACTGAGATCCTCTTAGCAAGGCATAGCGTTCGCGGATGGTTGCATAAGGGTAGATATAAGCTGCCTGTGTCACTTTTTGAGCAATAGGCGAGAGGGTATTTAGAGAGTCCATACCGATCCAAAGCTCTTTTTTTTCCAAAAGCATGGAGTCTAATAAACGACTAAATATTTTTTGATCACTGGCGTATTTTGATGATAAAAATTGGTTTTCCTTTTCTTGTCTGAGGAAGAGTTCCATCAAAAAATTATTTTTAGAGGCGCCCTTTCCGGAATAGACAACGGATTCGTCGAATGTGGCGGCATTGATTCGCACCCAAAGGCTGTCACCTTGTTCTAATAGTAAAGATTGATATTCCGGCAGGTGTTCGAGTTTAAAAATACCATTGGACAAAGAGTCATAATATTTTTGAAAACGCAGTTGTTCGTCCAGCTCAAACATGTCAACAATTTTATTTCCTTCATATAAGGTCACTGTTCTTGAGGATGGATTGATGATATGCCCGGCAATAAATACGCGTTTGTTGTTATCTTCTTTTCCAGTACAAGAAAAAACAAATAAGGATAAAATCAGTCCTAAAAAACCCACTCTTTTCATGCCTCAAAAGTACAATTTTTAACATTTAAAAAAATGGGAAGACGTTAAATCCCTCCCAAGGTTTTGTGTAAGTTTGCAGCTTAAAAATAAAATTATGCTATCGGTTTCGAATCTTTCTGTACAATTTGGAAAACGCATCTTATTCGATGAAGTCAATGTGAGCTTTACACCTGGAAATTGCTACGGTATCATTGGGGCAAATGGTGCTGGAAAATCTACTTTTTTAAAAATCATTTCTGGTAAACAAGACGCCAACTCTGGGAGTGTTCACTTAGAGCCTGGTAAGCGACTTTCTGTTTTAGAGCAAAACCACAACGCTTGTAACGAATACCCTGTGCTTGAAACTGTATTAAGAGGAAACAAGACTTTGTTTGACGTCAAAACAGAAATGGATGCTCTTTATTCTAGAGAAGATTTTTCTGACGCTGATGGTGAGCGTGTAGGCGTTCTCCAATTGGAATACGAAGAAATGAATGGATGGAATGCAGAAAGCGAGGCGGCTGCCCTACTATCTAACTTAGAGATTACTGAGGACTTGCATTACAAATTAATGAACGAACTGGACGGCAAGCAAAAGGTGCGTGTATTACTTGCTCAAGCCCTTTTTGGAAATCCTGATGTACTCATTATGGATGAACCTACGAATGATTTGGATTACGACACCATCATGTGGCTAGAGAGTTTCCTTGCTAACTACGACAATACAGTGATTGTAGTTTCTCATGATCGACACTTTCTCGATGCGGTTTGCACACACATCTCAGATATTGATTTTGGAAAAATCAATCACTTTTCGGGGAATTATACGTTTTGGTATGAATCCAGTCAGTTAGCTGCACGCCAAAGAGCCCAGCAAAACAAAAAATCAGAGGAGAAAAAGAAAGAGTTGCAAGAGTTTATTGCCCGTTTTTCTGCCAATGTTGCAAAGTCCAAACAAGCGACTTCACGTAAGAAGATGATTGATAAATTGGACATTGAAGAAATTAAGCCTTCAATCCGAAGGTATCCTGCTCTTATTTTTGAGCAAGAACGGGAGGCTGGTGATCAAATTTTAAACATCGAACAACTCTCTGCTTCACTCGACGGAGCAAGCCTGTTTAAAAACGTAAACCTTAACTTAGCCAAAGGAGATAAGGTAATTGTCCATTCAAAGGATACACGAGCTTTAGAAGCTTTTTACAATATCCTTATGGGAGAGGCTCAAGCGGATTTGGGGAGCGTTTCTTGGGGAATAACGACTTCTCAGGCTTATTTACCTGTTGATCACGATGATTATTTCGAATCTCCAGTATCTTTAGTAGAATGGCTGCGTCAATACGCCAAAACTGAGGAAGAGCGAGAAGAAGTTTTTTTGAGAGGCTTTTTAGGAAAAATGCTTTTTAGTGGAGAAGAGGCACTTAAAACGTCGAATATCTTGTCGGGAGGTGAAAAAGTGCGCTGTATGTTGTCTAAAATGATGATGGAACGCGCCAATGTTTTGGTCCTTAACGAACCCACCAACCACTTGGACTTGGAATCCATTACTGCGTTTAATAATTCCTTAATGAATTTTAAAGGAACCTTGTTGTGCAGTACGAGTGATCATGCTTTTGCTCAGACCATAGGCAACCGTATCGTAGAGCTAACACCCAACAGTATGATTGACAGGCACATGAGCTTTGATGAGTACATGACTGATCCTAAAATTAAAGAACTTAGGGAAAAGCTATACCGCTAACTTAGGTAAAGATAAAGTAAGTACTGATTACGATTACGGTGATGATAAATCCCATAAGACGTACGGGCTTCCATTCAGTAATATCCACTTGCTTTGTATATTGTTGCTCATAAGCTTCCTCACGCGGTTTGAGTTTTCCAATCAAGAGCATGAGCCCTATATTAAACAAGAAGATGATGGCCATAATGTGTAAATAGTGGGGATATTCTTCGCCCCTGACTTCTATATACCCTTTTAAGAAAAATTGGCTGAAAGAGTACATTACAACTCCGACTCCCATAGCAATTTTAGCAGCAATAGGAGGGACATATTTGGTTAGGTAGCCTACAAGGATTATGGTCAATATGGGTATGGTATAACAACCGTTGATTTCCTGAAGGTATCCAAACAGTCCTTCTGGGGCATTGGCAATTGATGGTGCAATAACCATAGAAAGTATGGCCAAGCCGACACCAAAAGTCTTTCCTGCTCGAACTACTTGAACTTCTGAAGCCTCTTTATTGATGTATTGTTTATAAATATCCAATCCAAAAAGGGTGACAGAGCTGTTTAAAGCAGAGTTAAATGAACTTAAAATAGCTCCAAAAAGAACTGCTGCAAAAAAGCCTAACAGTACAGGAGGTAGGACCTTGTTGACTAACATCCCGTAGGATTGGTCTCCCTGACTGGGATCTAAAGTGTCTCCAAAAATGTAAAATGCAATAAGTCCGGGTAAGACCACAATTAGCGGACCTAAAATTTTAATAAAGGCGGCGAATATAAGCCCTTTTTGCCCCTCAACTAGATTTTTAGCACCCAAGGCCCTTTGGATGATGGCTTGGTTGGTGCCCCAATAAAACAATTGTACCAATACCATACCCGTAAACAGGGTACTGAATGGAATGGCAGAATTTGAAGCTCCCATAGCTTTGAATTTAGAGGGATCATTGGCATACAAGGCTTCAATACCAGCGGCCATACTACCGTCTCCTATATACATAAGACCAAAAACAGGAATCATTAAACCGCCAATCAGTAAGCCTATGGCATTTACAGTATCAGAAACCGCAACGGCTTTTAGTCCACCAAAAATAGCGTAAATGGAACCCACAATACCAATGGAGCACACAGTTAAAACTAAAGTTTCACTTTGTTCCATTTGGAAAAGAGTGTTTAAATCAAACATTCCAATCAATGCAACTGCTCCCGAATAGAGCACAATAGGAAGTAAGACGACTACATACCCGCTTAAAAAAAGCCCTGAGGTGATGGACTTGGTCATGGTGTCATAACGCCGTTCGAGGAACTGTGGAATTGTAGTCAGCCCACCTTTAAGGTAGCGGGGTAATAAAACGAGGGCAGTCACAACCATTGCTATTGCCGCAAGGGTCTCCCAGGCCATAACCAATATTCCTTCCTTGTATGCAGAGCCGTTTAGTCCTACGAGTTGTTCGGTAGAAAGGTTGGTCAATAATAATGAAGCGGCAATTACGGGACCTGTAAGGCTACGCCCACCTAAAAAATATCCATCTTCGGATTTTTCATTTGTTGATCTAGTAGCAAGATAAGCTACTATACCCACAAGTAGAGTGAAGGCTATAAAGATGACAAATTGCATAGGGAAAGTTTAAATCAATGTTTGACCTTAAATGTATGAAAACAATTTTAAAGTCCGAGTTCTAGAGCAATTTCTCTCGCTTCTTCGAACTCATCGGGATGAACCCATACTTCCTTATCAGTGGAAAGAGTCCCAAACCCAGCTAAACGCGCTGATTCAGCCTGGTCTTTTACGACTGGGACGATCCCCACAGTGTCAAGAACACCACAGAGTTTAGCAACGTTCATGGCGGTGCCGTAAAACAATTTCTTGTAGGTCCGGGACATAAGTTACGGGGCGTTATGATTTATTATACTTGCTATTCCAAATAGCGGGATTAAAATTTTTACCTAAAGCAAAACCGTAAAATAAGACAATTGACGCAATGGCTTTAAACATAAAAAAGTACAACATCCAATATGAAGCCTGGTCTGGAGTTTTGGTGAATAAACCCATAGGGGTCATTTCTGTTGCAACCCAACTCACTGCCAACACAGAAAGTAAAAGATTCCAAATATTTTTAAAAGGCCACATCAACAACTTTCTAAGAGGATGCAAGTCATTTCCCCACTTGTGAACTAAGTAATAATAGTTATTTCCCATAGAAACAAAAAGAAGGGGATCGTCTTTACGCTCTAATTTAAAAAGAGCAGAAGGTGCCATGATTTTAAATTCAGTAAGAACTGTACCATGATCAGTTTCAATTTTATTGATAGCCTGATACGCACTCTCCGGCAAGTCATTTTTAAAATACTTAATATCCAAGAAACGCAAGCGATAATCAATACAAACTTCTCGGATTTGATCCAGATGATAAATTCTATGAGATTCTATTAGATCAAAATCAAAATTATTTTGAGTTTTGATATCTAAAGCGTTAATGAGTTGTTCAAAGGAAAGGCTGTTCTGGGAAGTAGGCGCTTTGCTTCGCGTCTTGTTCAGTACTTCTTCTAGGTTTGTTTTAGGTAGTAATTTCAACATCATCATTCAAATTCATTTATACAAAAATAGCATAATTATTGCTAAAAAAAGCTTTCTAGTACAGAAGTAATTAGCGGAGCTCTGCCTGAAAGTCTTCTTTAAAGTTTTTAAGGAGCTTATCCATTATTTTGTCTACCTGCTTGTCTGTAAGGGTCTTGTTTTTATCTTGAAAGGTAAAGTTGATTCCGTAGGACTTTTTTCCTTGGGGTAAATTTTTACCTTCATATACATCAAAAAGAGTTACCGCAGTAAGAATTTTACGTTCAGTTTTAAAAGCGACTATTTCAAGTTCATTAAAGGTGACTTCTTCACCTACTAGTAAGGCAAAATCTCGACGTACAGATGGGAATTTGGCAACCTCTTCAAATTGGATATTTTTTGAAAAGGAATTTTGAGTGAGCTTGTCCCAATTTAATTCTGCGATGTATACATCTTGATCGATTCCGAATCGATTGTTTAATTCAGCAGATATAAGGCCAAATCTTCCATAGACTTGTTCGTTATACATTAAGGCAAAAGCCATATCGAACTGAGGACTGTTCAATGCCTCAAATTCAAACTGGTAATACCCTAGTGTTTTAAACAAATCTGATAGCAAGCCTTTAAAGTAGAAGAACGGGTCTGTTTCTTCCTTTTGTCCCCAAAAGGACTCGAATACTGCACCACAGAGACTTAGGCTTAAGCGTTTTTCTTCTATAAATTTATCCTCTTTTTTTCCGTACACATTCCCAAACTCATAGAACTTGAGATTTTTGTTTTGACGGTTGAGGTTGAAAGCAACGACCTCCAAAGCTTGGTGAATTAGGGATTGCCTCATTTTTGACAATTCTTGACCAAGAGGATTTACAAGGGTTACGCTGTTGTAAAAGTCTGCAGCATAGTCTGGAGAAGCTAAAGAATTGTTTATAGTTTCATAAAAACCCAAACTCGAAAGTTGTTTAGCAATTGTATTTTCCAACTTATGGACACTTTTCCATTGGTATTCAGGATTGCCCTCAAAGAGCAGTGGCCTGTCTTTTAATTGATTATAGCCATAAACTCTTAAAATCTCCTCAATGACGTCTGCAGGTCGGGTAACATCAACTCTGTAGCGTGGGATGGTAATTCCTATTCCTGTTTCAGAAACATTGTTGATTTCAATTTCCAAAGCATTGAGAATGGCGTTTAAATCCTTATCCTCAATTTTTTGCCCAATTGTTTTTTCTAGTTTTTTGTAGCTTAAGAAAATTTGAGCGGCAGCTTCTAAAGGTTTGGAGAACTCTTGAACTTCACTCGAAATTACTCCTCCGCCTAGCTGTTTGATTAAAATCGCTGCACGCTTCAAGGCGTTTATTCCGATTTCAGGATCGATACCTCTCTCAAATCGGAACGAGGCATCTGTATTGAGTCCGTGGTATTTGGCAGTTTTACGAATGCTTACTGGATCAAAATAGGCACTTTCTAAAAAGATCGCAGTGGTAGTTTCACTAACACCCGAATCCTTTCCGCCAAATACTCCAGCGATACAATGCCCTTGATTATCATCTCCTATGACCAGGTCTTGGGATTGTAATTTCCGCTCTATATCATCTAAGGTTGTAAAAGGAGTTCCTTCTTCAAAAGTTTTTACTACTACATGATTTTGAATTTTACTTGCATCAAAGGCATGAAGTGGTTGTCCCAATTCATGCATCACATAGTTGGTGACGTCAACAATATTATTTTTTGGGTTAATTCCAATGGCTTTTAATCTATTTTGAAGCCATAGCGGAGAGGGAGCGACTTTTAGGTTGGAAATCGTTACTCCGTAATATTGCGTGCACTTTTCTAGGTCTTCTACCTTTACGGGAATGGTATTTTGAGTGTTGTCTACATGAAAAGACGAGGTATCAGGATACGACCATTCAAAAGGTATTTGTCTCAGCATACAAAGGGCTTTGAGATCCCTTGCAACGCCCAGGTGGCTCATTGCATCTGCGCGGTTGGGGGTTAAACCAATTTCATATACGCTGTCTTCTTCTATATCAAATAGGGATGCAGCTGGTGTACCGACTTTTTGATCTTGGTCTAAAACCATTATTCCGTCATGGTTGTCTCCAAGCCCTAGTTCATCTTCGGCACAGATCATGCCCATACTGACTTCACCGCGAATCTTATTCTTTCCGATTTTAAGTTCTTTTCCGTCTTGAAATGTAAGTTTGCTACCCACTGTCGCTACTAAAACTTTTTGCCCCTTGGCTACGTTGGGAGCACCGCAGACAATAGGCACCACTTCATCCCCTAGGTTTACCTCTGTCTTTTTGAGTCGGTCTGCATTAGGATGTTGTTCGCAGTTCAATACTTCTCCCACGACTACACCTTTAAGACCACCTTTGATGCTTTCAAACTTTTCAATGCCTTCAACTTCAAGCCCAAGGTCTGTAAGCATGACACTAATTTCTTCTTTGGGAAGATTTACTCTTATAAATTGTTGTAACCAGTTATGAGATATTTTCAAGAAAAATAATTTAGAACTTTATTGATGCAAATATAAGAATCTATCCTGCCATTTTTAGCTTATGAAATTCCAAATATTGGAATCGAATTTTAAAGCAGAAAGCGTTCTTTTAATACACTGATGATCAGCATCTTTCAGTGAAGCATCCTCTTTTAAGATTCGTAAAGCCTGATCTCGAGCTACTTTGAGTAAGGCTTGATCTTGGATCAAATCTGCTATTTTGAATTGTAGAATCCCACTTTGCTGGGTACCCATAATGTTTCCAGGGCCTCTTAATTTTAGATCTACTTCAGCAATTTTAAAACCGTCATTACTTTTGGTCATGGTCTCAATACGCGTTTGTGCTTCTCTGGAGAGTTTGGAACCAGTCATCAAAATACAATAACTTTGATCAGCACCTCTTCCCACTCGTCCTCGAAGCTGATGGAGTTGGGAGAGACCAAAGCGCTCTGCACTTTCTACAATCATCACTGAAGCATTGGACACGTTGACTCCAACTTCAATTACGGTAGTGGCTAGCATGATTTGTGTTTTTCCTTGGACAAAGCGCACCATTTCATAAGCTTTATCCTCTGATTTCATCTGACCGTGTAAAATACTGATTTGATAATCTGGACTGGGAAAGCTTCGCGACAAACTTTCGTATCCATCCATCAAATCCTTATAATCCAACTTTGAAGATTCTTGAATCAACGGATAAACAATGTAGACTTGACGTCCTAGGGCAATTTGTTCTCTGAGAAAGGCAAAGACTTTCAATCTATTAGCATCTGTACGGTGCAAGGTTTTGACTATTTTCCTTCCAGGTGGGAGTTCGTCAATAACTGATAAATCCAGATCGCCATAAACACTCATAGCAAGTGTTCGTGGTATGGGTGTTGCAGTCATTACCAGCACATGTGGAGGCATTTCATTTTTTTGCCAAAGTTTGGCGCGTTGGGCAACTCCAAAGCGGTGCTGTTCGTCTATGATTGCCAAGCCCAATTGTTTAAACTGAACCGTATATTCAAACACGGCATGGGTACCAATTAAAATATTCAATTCACCATTTTGCAGACCCTGATGAATGGATTCTCGCTCTTTTTTGGGGGTACTCCCAGTCAATAGCGCAACATTTAAGTTTATTTTTTTTAACTGATCAGACAATGATTGGTAATGTTGTTGGGCTAAAATCTCAGTTGGGGCAACAAGACAAGCCTGATAATTGTTGTCTATTGCAATAAGCATAAGAAGTAAAGCGACGATGGTTTTTCCTGAGCCTACATCTCCTTGTAACAAGCGATTCATTTGTCTACCCGTACCCATATCTAAACGTATTTCTTTGATTACTCGCTTCTGAGCTTCGGTCAGTTCTAAAGCAAGATGATCTGTAAAGAAATTATTAAAATTCGATCCTACCTTTTCAAAGAGATGACCTTTGATTTTTTGTTTGCGCTGCACGTTTTTGAGAACCAGTTGCATTTGCATATAAAAAAATTCTTCAAATTTTAACCGCATCTGTGCACGTGTAAGCTTGTGCTGGTCGTCAGGGAAGTGAATTTGCCGTAGTGCTTGATTCTTTGAGATCAATTTATACTGATTTAACAAAGTCTTTGGTAAGGTTTCTGAAAATACCTGACTCTGAGTTTGTACTAATTGTACTACCATTTTTTGTATCACCTTTTGAGAAACCCCTTTATTGATTAATTTTTCTGTGGAAGGGTAGATGGGATAGAATGAGATTTTTATATTTTTCTTAAAATTCTGTTCGAGTTCTAGTTCGGGATGTGGCATACTTGCTTTTCCTTTAAACCAATTTAATCGCCCAAAAATGACATACTCTTGATTGATTTTAAGCTGGTCTCGAATCCATTGATGACCCCGAAACCATACTAATTCCATTTGCCCTGTATCGTCTTTAAAATTAGCGACCATACGTTTTCCTCTTTTTTGCTGAACAAAGGATATGGAAGTAATTCTCCCTTTGATTTGAATTTCTGCATTGTTTTGAGGAAGTTCATCGATGGGGTAGAAACGACTTCTGTCTACATAGCGGTTCGGAAAAAAATGCAGCAGGTCTTGGTAGGTTCTCAATTGCAGTTCTTCTTTTAGCAAACGCGCACGCTCAGGGCCTACTCCCTTTAAATAAACCAGTGCGGTTTGCATTGCATCCATATTATTTCTTAATTTTAGGTAGTTGAGTCAATGTGTAAATTTAATTAGTAAACCCGAATATTAGGACATGCGTGCATTGGTTATTTCAATAGGAGGAAGCAAAGGAGCCTTTGCAGGAGTAATTACATAGTAATTATTGGAAGAAGAAAAACAGTCCTATGATTTGTTGTTGGTGACTTCGACTGGAAGCTTCCTAATTTCTCACCTCGCTTTGGAAAAAGTAGAAACCATAATAGAAGCATTTACCCAAGTCAATCAATCCAACATCTTTGCTAATAAACTTTTTTTGGCGGTTAACAAAAACGAATTTGAGCGGATTAGCTTGTTTGATTTAAAGCGTTGCTCCCTGGATAATATATCTTTTACCGTCGACTGATCTTTTAGTTTTGATGCAGTGTAATGCCCCGTGGAGTCATTTCTATTACAAATGTAAAAGAGTAGACATGTACTTCTTTCAATACTTACAGCCGTAATATCAAACCCTGTGGCAGCACAAGAAAAAAGAAACTTAAAAGGAGTAATGATTTCACTTTTGGGGCTTTAAAAATATTGCTTTAATGAAACTAAAACTTATTTATAGCAATCAGATCTTTTGTTTTTTTTAATAAGGGCAAAAAAAATCCATTCTTTAGAGAAATGGATTTTTGATAAAAAGTTGGACTACTTTATTTCGACTTTAAAAAATCTAAAGCTAGATATGACAAAGCTTTTACTCCGAGTTTCATGCTGGCATCGTCCACGATGAAAGAAGGCGTGTGGTGGGAGGGTGCTTCACTTTCCTTCATATCTAAGGGAGTACCACCTAAGAAAAAGAATAGTCCTGGAACCTCATTTTGGAAGTACGAAAAATCTTCTGCGCCTGTAATCGCATTAATTTCATAAACATTTTCCTTTCCAGCAACACGCTCTAAGGTCGGGATCATTTTTTCGGTTAGGGCTTCATTATTAAAAGTAATGTCAGCACCATCTTGAATTTCTACTGTAGCTTCTGCGCGGTAGGTTTTTGCTATATCAGGAACCATTTCTAGCATTCGATTACGAATAAATTCTTTCATGTCTTTATTTAAGGTTCTAATGGTTCCAATCATCTCCAAACTTTCAGGAATGATATTAAAACGAATACCAGAATGTATTGATCCTACAGAGATAACTGCTCCTTCTTTTGTCAATTCTGATTCTCTACTGATTAAGGTTTGAAGCCCATTGATAATTTGCGCGCTAGTGACGATGGGATCCACACTTTGCCAAGGGGTTGAACCGTGTGCTTGTTTTCCCTTGATCTTAATGACAAAACGCTGAGAGGCAGCCATCATCCCTCCCGGTTTGTAAGTAATTTTCCCTACATGTGTTCCTGAATTGATGTGCAATCCAAAAATGGCATCCACCTTAGGGTTTTCAAGCACTCCTTCTTTTACCATTAACTTAGCACCACCTTTTTCTCCTGGTGGCGGTCCTTCCTCAGCCGGTTGGAAGATAAACTTAACCGTTCCTGGAAAATTTCTGTTTTTGGACAATACCTCTGCTACCCCCATCAATATCGCAACATGAGTGTCGTGACCACAGGCATGCATCACTCCGGTCTCTTGCCCGTTAAAAACTGAGGTAACTTCTGATTTATAAGATAGGTTATTGCGTTCGACAACAGGAAGCGCATCCATATCAGCTCTTAAGGCAACGACTTTTCCACTTTTTTTTCCTTTTAAAATTCCGACTACCCCAGTATGTGCAACACCCATTTGAACTTCTATCCCAAGTGATTTTAGGTGAGCTGCTACATATTCCGCTGTCTTAAATTCGCGATTTGACAATTCTGGATATTGATGGATATGGTGACGCCAATTGATGACTCTTGATTCTATCTGATCGAAGTCAGTTGGATTTATTTGTGAATGGAGTAGTAAACAGCTTGCTAAAAAGCCTAGGATTAAAAATTGATTGGTTCTTTTCAAGATGTTTTTTTTCTAAATATAGATGTTTATAATTAATTTTTGATTTCGAGGCAGAAAAATAGATATTCCCTACTTTTAAACAATCTATGAAAAACATTCTTGAAGCCTATTTAGATTCTTTAAACGAAGCCCAAAAGGCCCCAGTACTTCATAAAGACGGACCTTTAATTGTTATTGCAGGTGCAGGCTCGGGAAAAACCAGAGTGTTGACATATCGTATTGCTCACCTTATGGCAC
>Ga0228617_1000160_pt1 | contig 32952 bp, 35 predicted proteins | sample 18DmetaG_FD_190061 | JGI IMG/M metagenome (GOLD analysis project Ga0228617, IMG submission 190061) | Seawater microbial communities from Monterey Bay, California, United States - 18D | ecosystem: Environmental > Aquatic > Marine > Coastal | place: USA: California | collected 2016-10-20
AAACCACCAACCAAAGCAACAATTCCTCCGGAAACCCCAGGGACTTTATTTGCAGCACCCATGGCAATACCTTGTAAAATCAAAAAAAAGGCTTCCCAGCTGGTGCGTTTTTTTTGAAATGATTTCATTGGGTTAAAAGAGTTTTACTTCGTTCAATTAAAAAAAGAATACCAAAGCCAATCAGCATCCATGTTATAACAATGAAAATCTGTGGCTCTCCATTGTATTCATGTGGCAGTACTGCTAGGGTTTCCTTAACGGAATCAGCAACTGTATTTTGCCAAGGCCACACCTTATGCAAGGCACCGATCATCAGGCCAACCAAAACAGCAATACTTCTTTGAGGATAGTGGTTTAAAAGCCAGCTTAAGAATTTAGCAAACACCATAATACCGACTAAAATCCCAAGTATGAATACACCCAAGATGCTGGCGGTATTGATAAATTGAGTTTGATCGAAATTGAAAATTAAATCCTGGGCTATGCGTACATTGGAGAGTACCGTTTGATAAACACCCATTACGACTAATATGTAGGCACCCGAAAGTCCAGGTAAAATCATAGCAGATATTCCAATAAAACCCGAGAGAAATAGATACCACAGGCTGCTCTGATTTGCTCCACCATTGAGTTGGGTAACTAAAAAAGAAATCACCGCTCCAAAACAGACATACAGCACATTTAGCATGCTAAAGGATAGTTCAGCTCTAAAGAGGTAAATGATACTTGCTATCAATAATCCGAAGAAAAAAGACCACAACACTAATGGATGGTTTTCATTTAACCATTCCAGTAATCTTGACAAGAGTAAAATACTTGAGAGTATTCCTCCAAAAACTGCGATTAAAAAGGGTCCATTTATTTTTTTCCAGACTGATTTTAGTCCTTGTTGTTTCCACAATTTTAGGTTACTTAGAGAAAGTAAATTGATGCTTTCAAGCAGTTCCTTGTAAATGCCTGTAATCAGCGCTATGGTACCTCCAGAAACCCCAGGGACAAGATCGGCTGCTCCCATGAGCATTCCCTTGAGATATAAAATTAAGTAGCGCATTGGTTGAAGAGGTTTCAAACAAAGGTAGGAAACCCCCTGGAATTAAAGGAATTCTCCTTTTTTAAATTGTTCAAGGGAAGGAAAAAGCTTGTACAGTTCTATGTATTCAAGTTGGCTTAGCTCTTCTAAATTCAAAAAATATCGTGCTTCGCCAGTCTTACCTAATTCGAGACTACAACCGCCCAATCGCATTGCGAGGGCTCTGTTTTTGGGGAATGATTTATAAGCTTCATTTGTAATTGATATGGCTTTGCTCCACTGGCCTAATTGAAGGCACAGGTCAATGTGATCGAGGATAATGTCTAGTTCATAGACACCCAGGTCGTAAAGCTTTTCAAAAGCAATTAAAGCTTTGTCGTGTTGATTTAAAGCATTGTAGATTTGAATCCCCTTTTTCCATAATACAGGCGAATCACTATTTACCTCGAGAGAACGTTTAAAGTATTCTTTTGCCTTTTTAAATAGCTTTTGTTTAATGAAAAATTCAATTAATGAAGCCCAACTATTTTCATTGCTGGGCTCAATATGAATTGCCTTGAGATAAAATTTAGTTGCCAGTTCGGTATTGGCTAAATTTTCATGGCATCTTCCTATACATTGAAAAACAAATGCACTTGGATCGTTTGTGTTCAGTGCAATTTCGTAATTATCGATGGCTTCGTTGATACGTCCCATTGCTTCTAGAACCTTCCCTTTTTCTATGTAAGCCCCTGTAAAAGCATCATCACTGATGATGGCAAAATCAAAGGCTGATAAGGCTTCCTTTTTATGCCCTTTTTTAAGTAAAACTAAACCGAGTTGATGCCAGGCTATTTCACTGTAAGGATCTATTTCTAATAATTCGTTAAGCACTACTATAGCTTCATCTGTTTTGTTCAATTGATCGTAAGCGTAGAGTAGATTGTATAATGAAGAAAAATCTTGAGGATTATCACTGATACAATTTCGAAAGAAATAGGATGCTTCTTCAAATTCTTCGGCTAATAAATGCTCCATCCCAAGGAGGTTCCATATTTCTAAGGGATCTTCGGATAATTCCAAGGCTTTGTGTAAGTGATTTATCGAAGCAAGATGGTCACCACTTTTCGAAGCAATACTTGCTTTTTGAAGGGATATTTCTTCATCCAAAGGATTCAATTCTTCGACATAGTCAAGCAATTTTGAGGCAGCTTCATACTTTTCATCTAAGATAAAAACTTCACTTTGCAGCAGCATTAGTTCATGAGAGGTAGGATGTTGTTCGAGTCCCATTTTCAATGCTTTTTTTGCCAGTTGATTTTCACCATAACCTAGATAGTGAACAATAATATCCTCAAACTCTTGGGCGTCAAAAAAATAGATGTGGTTGGTTTTGAGCATACGCTCAAATTTTAAAATTGAAGATTGCGTTTCTTCAGAGTTGAAATTTAGCATAGTATTTATTAAATCTTCATACAATAAAGTTAACGCCTAGATGAACTAATTTCTTTTTTGAAAAGGATTGTTTTTAACAATTTAATTAACATCCACAGACTTCATCAATAACTGATTTTAGGATTGCACATCCCTTTTTAATTTCCTTTTCTGATATGGTTAAAGGGGGGCTTATTCGTACTGCTTTTTTCTCCCATAGTAGCCAAAAAAGCATCAAGCCTTTGTCAATGGATTTCAGTACAATTTGATTTGCTTTTTCACTATTCTCAAAAATGGGAGCGAGCATAAGTCCGGTTCCTCTGATTTCTTTAATCGAAGCATGTTCGAGTTCCTCTCTAATTAATGCCTCCTTAGTTTGAATTTGTTGCATTAACTTACCGTCTCGGATTTCCCTTAGCGTAGCCAAGCAAGCTGCTGCTATCAATGGATTTCCACCAAAGGTAGTTATATGTCCTAATTTTGGTTGGTATTCCAATAGTCGCATAAGGTTTTGAGAAGCAGTAAATGCTCCCACAGGAAGTCCACCACCCATCCCTTTACCCATAACAAGGATGTCTGGACTGATTTTGAAATGTTCAAAACCAAAGAATTTTCCTGTTCTCCCAAAACCGGGTTGTATTTCATCGAGAATCAACAAGGCGCCTACAGCTTCACAACGGACCTTTACTTTTTGCAAATAACCTTCTTTGGGTAAAATAAATCCTGCACCACCTTGTATAGTCTCAAGAATGACGGCAGCGGTTTTGGTGGTAATTTCTTTTAAATCCTCTTCTTTGTTAAAGCGGATAAACTTAGTATCTGGAAGTAAGGGGCGATACCTCATTTTTTGATGTTCTGAACCCAACAAACTCAACGCACCGTGAGTGCTACCGTGATAGCTATTTTGAGCACCGATGAGTTCACTTCTTCCCGTTGCACGTTTTGCAAGTTTGAGTGCTCCCTCTATCGCTTCTGTTCCTGAATTTGTCAAGTAAACCGACTCGTGATTGTGGGGGAGTAGCTCAATAAGTTCTTTGCACAAGCTTACTGCTGGAGCCTGGGCAAACTCGCCATAGACCATTAGGTGTAAGTATTTTCTGGATTGCTTCCTAATTGCTCTGGTCACCTTAGGATGACAATGACCAAGACTGCAGGCAGATACTCCAGCAACAAAATCCAAATATTTTTTTCCTTCCGTATCAGTGAGGTAAACGCCCTTGGCTTTGGCAATTGATATACCTAAGGGATGGGGTGTCGTCTTTGCTTGGTATTTAAGAAAGTCATCTTTAAGCATAGAACCTAGTTTTTTGTCTTTTCTAGGGTTGGTTTTTGTTCTATTGGGTATTGAAATTTTAAGATTTCAGGGAACTGTTCTTCCTGGTCATTTTCGTCAAATAGATCCTCTATAGCCTCAGGGCGCTGCACAATTCTCCACGTAAAACCTTTCAAAGTTCTGTCGTTTATAGGAAGCTCATCCTCTGGATAAACATTTCCATTTGGACTGACTAAAAAAGTTATCTCGTCGATTTGTCCATCGACAAACTGCATTTTTAAAGCGCTACAAGTGGTTTTGTCTATACCAATGAGCTGAAGGTCCTCGTCATTATAAAGGTAGTAGACCATTTCGGTATTTTTAGTAATGACAATATTGTCGAGTTTACTTTCTTTGAATGCACCTCTCAACAGTCCTCCTTTTATCTGTTGGTAGCCACCTTCACTCAGTGTGTCTTTTTCAATAATAAAAACCCTACCGTCAATCTTTAGAGAGTCTAGCTTGTTGGATTTGGTATCGGAAAGCAATTGGATTTCATCTCCTGTCATTTGACTCTCATCAAACCACAGCACGGGGTTTTTTTCGTGATAATTTTTTTCCGTAAAAATTTGTTCTTGTTGCTTTGTCAATGGTTTTTTAAGCAATTTCGTCAAACCTATAGATTCATCTAAATACAAAGAATCAGATCGACCTCTTAGGTCACTTTTTAAGATTCTAACATCGTAGTAAGCTCGAAGTATGCGTTTTTCTTCTGGTCCTGTAGCAACTAAAGTGTCTGCGTGAATAAAGAGAGAATCTTGATCGATAATATTGACTGCCATAGCTCTTCGCGTAATGATAGCAGAGTCTCGTTCTTTAAATATCTCGCCATAATTCCCTGTGATGATGGAGTTGTTTAATGTATCAACAATACTGATATTCTTTGTAGCCGCAGCATAGTTTCGCTCACTTTCAAAATAAAGGCTGTCCCCTTTAATGATTTTATTGTCGTAAAATAGGGTAGCATTTTGCTTAAAAATTCCTTTTTCACAATCCATATCGTAAAATCCACGCTCACAAAAAATAGTATAGGCTTCTCCTTCAATTTTTGAATTGCCGTAGAGATAAGCTTGATTGCTTTCAGTAAAATAATCCAATTGTTCTGAGTTGACTATATACTTAGGGTTGTTTATGATTACATCGGAGATAAATCGGTATTTTTTTTTATCCATAAAGTACTGTCCCTGATTGCTAGTCAGTGTACTAGTGCTGTCTACGATAACCCCTGGGGTATTGTAAAAAGCCTTTTCATTGATTCGATCCAGATTGAGTTCTTCTGTTCTCAAGTTCATATCAGGGCGTTCTAGGTAGACATTACCTTTGGCAAATGCAGTTTTGGTTTCTCCATCGTATTCGATGGTTTTACAAGTCATTCGCAGACTGTCACCTTGAGTAAATATTACTTTTCCCAAAGCTCTAAAATAGTTTTGTTTGGAGTAAAAGAAGGCTTGATCGGACTCAATTAGTGCCCCTTCATGAAAGAGTAGTACTCTTTTATCATCTGATTTAAAAAGAATGTTGGCACCTGGAAAGCGCTCTTGATCTTGAGTAGATCCACCCGCTTGTCGGATTTCAATAATTTTAGACTCTTGAGAAAAAAGCGATCCTAAAAAAAACTGAGCAATCAATACTGCGCTAATACAAAATGATGGCTTCATTGGATTTTAGCTTATCTGTATATCGTTTGTGCTCGGTCGGGCCCTACAGAAACAATTTTTATTGGAGTTTCTAAAGCCTTTTCTAGATAATCGATGTAATCTAGGAAGTTTTTAGGAAATTGAGTCACCTCGTTCAGTTGAGTCAAATCTTCTTCCCACCCATCGAGTTCTTCGTATAAGGGTTGAATATCCTCAAATGAAATATCATAGGGTAGATATTCTTGTACCCCTTCTTTCGTTTGATAAGCAGTACATACTTTGATTTTGTCAAAACCTGAGAGTACATCGCCTTTCATCATCATCAGTTGAGTTACTCCATTTATTTTGATGGCGTATTTAAGTGAGACCAAATCCAGCCAGCCACATCTTCTCGAGCGACCTGTAGTTGCACCAAATTCATTTCCTACCCTACCCATGGTTTCGCCATCTTCATCAAAAAGTTCGGTTGGAAAAGGACCACTTCCGACTCGAGTCGTATAGGCTTTAAAAATTCCAAAGACATCTTTGATTTTATTTGGAGCAACACCCAAACCTGTACAAGCACCAGCTGCTGTGGTTGTGGATGAGGTTACGAAAGGATAGGTTCCAAAATCAACATCCAAAAGAGTTCCTTGAGCTCCTTCCGCTAATATTTTTTTTCCTGCTTTTTGAGCTTGGTGTAAATAGTGCTCACTATCTACCATGTTGAATTTTCTGAGAGCATCAATGCTTCTTAAAAATACCCGTTCCATTTCCTCAAGATTGTACTCTATAATGGCATCAAAATTTTTGAGTATCTCTAAATGCTTATTGGTTAACTTTTGAAACTTTTCATCCCAATTTGAAGCAAATATATCTCCAACTCGAATTCCATTCCGTCCGGTTTTATCCATATAGGTGGGCCCTATTCCCTTTAATGTTGAGCCAATTTTCGCCTTTCCTTTAGAAGCCTCAGAAGCAGAGTCCAAAAGTTGGTGGGTGGGAAGGATCAGATGGGCTTTTTTGGAAATCAATAACTTTTCATCAAAGTTGATGTTGTAAGGTGCTAAGTTTTCGATTTCCTTTATAAAAATTACTGGATCGATCACTACTCCATTTCCGATTAGGTTTACTGCTTTTGGGTGGAATATTCCCGAAGGTATTGTATGTAAAACGTGCTTGTTTCCCTCAAACTCCAATGTATGACCAGCGTTTGGCCCTCCTTGAAATCTAGCGATAATATCGTATGAGGAGGTTAATACATCCACAATTTTCCCTTTCCCCTCGTCACCCCACTGGAGTCCGAGTAGTAAATCTACCGTCATGCTTTTTAGGATTTATTTTTTTTTTTAGTCCCGTAAAAATATAAAGAATGATTGTTTATATCAATATCAAAGACCTCTTCTATGGTTTTTTTTATTTGCTGAATTCTTGGGTCACAAAACTCTTTTACTTCTCCGCTATCAGTAAGTATAATATGGTCGTGTTGGTGATCGAAATACGATTTTTCGTATTGCGCCTGTCCGCTTCCAAATTGATGCTTTCGAACAAGGCCACAATCCAATAAAAGTTCAATGGTATTGTACAAAGTAGCTCTGCTTACTCTATAGTTTTTGTTTTTCATTTTAATATAAAGCGATTCGATATCAAAATGCTCTTTACTGTCGTAGATTTCGAAGAGTATTGCAAAACGTTCAGGTGTTTTGCGATGCCCTTGTTGGTCTAAGAAGTTTATAAAAACATCTTTTACAACTTCTTGATTTGATTTATTTACAACCATAACGCTACAAAGATAGTTATAAAGAGTTACTCACGAACAATTTTATCGATACCGTTCACTTTTGATAAAGTCATGACCAGCTTATCTAAAATTGTTTTATTTTGAATAGTGAGTTGAATCATCCCGGTGAAGAATTGATCTTCAGAATCAAAATTGATTTTATTAATATTGACATTTTTGGTATTGGAAATCATACGAGTGACTTCATTGACCAAACCTTTTCGATCAATCCCACTCAATTTCAGTACTGCAGTAAACTCATTGGATGAGGAATCAATCCATTTGGCTGGAATGACACGGTAAGCAAAGTTTGATTGTAAGGGAAGTGCATTAGGACATTCTTTGTGATGGACTTTTACCCCTTCGGTTACAGTGATAAACCCAAATACTGGATCTCCTGGAATTGGATTGCAACAGTTGGCAAAGCTATGCGCTAGGGGTTCCTTCTCTTTTCCGAAAACAAGTTGGTCGAATTTCTCTGTGATTTCATTTGAAGGATTGGAGTTTCTATTTTTATTTGATTTAACACGACGTTTGAAGAAGTTGAGAACGGAGTTTTGATAATCGCTTACAAATTCTTTGAGTTGCTTATTGTCTAGGGAACCAATGCCCATTCTATAAAATAAATCTTGACTGCTTTCTAACTTAAAATAATTGAGCATTTTCTGAATGGTTTTATCATTCATATTTATTTTAAGTTGTTTGAGCTTCCTTCGGAGCATCTCTTTACCCTCTTCTGCCCTTATTTTCTTTTCTTCATTTAGGGAAGACTTAATAATAGAACGCGCACGAGAGGTTACCACAAAGTCGAGCCAGTTTTTGGAAGGCTTGATATTGTCTGAGGTGATTACTTCAATTTGATCTCCACTTTGAAGTTCTTTACTCAGTGGGACTAAACGATCATTCACTCGAATCCCACGTGATTTCTTTCCAATATCGGTATGGATTGCAAAAGCAAAGTCAAGAGCAGTAGCTCCTTGTGGAAGTGATTTTAAATCTCCTTTGGGGGTAAACACAAAAATTTCTTTAGCGTAAAGATTGAGTTTAAAATCTTCAACAAAATCAACAGCATTCCCTGAATTGTTTTCCAATACCTCTTGCAATCGGTTCAGCCAACTTTCAATACCAATATCTTTTTGATTTCCTTGTTTGTACTTGTAGTGAGCGGCATAACCTTTTTCAGCGATTTCATGCATTCGTTCAGAACGAATCTGAATCTCTATCCATTTGTTTTGAGGCCCCATAACCGTGATGTGAAGGGCTTCGTATCCATTTGATTTAGGTGCAGAAATCCAATCGCGCAGACGTGTGGGGTTAGGAGTGAAATGATCGGTTACTATAGAATAGATTTTCCAAGCTAAAAGTTTTTCTTTTGCTCGAGTACTCTTAAATACGATCCGCATAGCAAATTTGTCGAAAACCTTCTCAAAAGGTATGTTTTGGGTAAGCATTTTTCGATGAATAGAATATATGGACTTGCTTCTCCCCTTAACAACGTAATTAAGACGCTCCTTATCTAATTCATCAGAAAGAAATTTCGAAAAGGTTTTTATGTATTCCTCTTGAGCTTCGTAGCTTTCCTCAATCTTACTTTTGATGGATTGAAAGCGCTGAGATTCAGTATATTTTAAACTCAGGTCTTCCAATTCTGTTTTGACGTTGTACAAGCCGATTCGGTGTGCTAAAGGGGCATAGATGTAGAGCGTTTCGGATGCAATTTTAACTTGCTTGTATTCAGGCATGGAATCCATAGTTTGCATATTGTGCAAGCGATCAGCGATTTTAATAATGATGACTCGAACATCATCATTTAAAGTCAACAACATTTTTCTAAAATTTTCTGCCTGTAGAGAAATATTTTTATCTTTTTTAAGACTGGAGATCTTAGTCAAGCCATGAACAATTTTGGCAACTGTATTTCCAAGAAGTCGTTCGATATCCTCTAGAGTAAAGCGAGTGTCTTCAACTACATCGTGGAGAAGTGCAGCACAAATAGAAGTTGCATCGAGACCGATTTGTTGGGCGACTATTTTTGCAACGTTGATGGGGTGGAAAATATAAGCCTCTCCAGATTTTCTTCTCTGGTCGCTATGCGCCTCAACTGCAGTATCAAAAGCTAGGCGAATCATCTTTTTGTCCTTTTCGCTCAGTGTTTGATAGCTGATACGAAGCAGTTCTTTATACTGCTTGGCAATTTCTTTGTTTTCTAATTCTTCGTCAACAATCATTTCATTAATAATATACTAGAGATTTAAATGCGTCTGCTATTCAATTTTTTTTCTTCTAGCTTGATACATCAAAATCCCTGCCGAAACAGATAAATTTAATGAATCTACTTTTGATGACATAGGAATAATTAAATGTTGATGGGAGGCCTCAAGCCAATTTGTATTTAGGCCAGAACTTTCGGCTCCCATTACCAAGGCACAGGGTGTTTTGTAATCAAATTCGTCATAAGCAAGTGCATCGGGCTGAAGTACTGCGGTAGCGATTAAATATTCATTGTCATTTAAATAGTTGATGACTTCATGAGAAGTTCCGATTGCAGTTGGTAAAGCAAAAAGGCAACCCAGACTAGAGCGGATGCTGTTTGGGTTGTAAAAATCTGTTTTGGGATTAGCGATGATGACTCCATCAAAATCTGCCGCTGCAGCTGTTCGATATAAAGCCCCAATGTTTCCTGGCTTTTCAGGCGCTTCAACAACTAAGATTAGAGCATTTTTATTTAATTTAAATTTGCTTAAGCTGTGGTTTTTTGATTCAGCTATTGCCATAACTTTTTCTGAGCCTGAGCGAAAACTGATTTGTTCAAAAATACTATTGGAAACTAAAAAAAGATCTACTTCACTTAATTTAGTTGTGAGGACCTGAAATTCAGATTCAAATCCTTCCTTTATAAAAAGCCCAGTAATCTTGTAATTTCCTGCAGTAGCTTTTTCGAGTTCACGCATACCTTCGATAACAAGTAAGCCTTGTTTTTTACGTTCCCGTGATTTCTGAGAAAGAAGTCTTAGACGCTTGATTTCTGGATTTTTAATACTGGATAAATATTTCACTAAAATAAAGGTGTTTGATGTCGCAAAACTCTTACAAAGAAATGAATAATATTATTCGGTTGCTAATTCTCCTTCCAAAGTATGCGCGATAACCATACTCACCATGGCATTGTAACTTAGAATTCCCTTTGATTGTCCATTCGCCTTCAAATATGAATCGTAGCCTTTTTTAAAATAGGGTTCAAAAGGATTTTGGAATTTTTTCCAAAAATCGGAAAGCTGTTGAAAATTCTTTAAAACCCCAGGTCTTAATCTTAAAAGTTGATTTTTTGCTTTTTCTGGATTGGCTTTATAAAGCTCAGAATAGCAATAACGAAGGGCAAAGCTATAGCCAGAAAACTGTATATAAGTATCTGAATGAAAAGCACAACTATAATAGGCTATAAAATTGGCTTCTGATTCAGATGCAATTCCCAATTGATGTGCCATTTCATGAGCTGCAGTAGTGATGTAGTTTAATTTAGGTATTTTTCTATTGACCTGAGATTCTAGGGTTAATGGGTTGAGATAGCCCGCGAAACCCATATAACTTAGCACAGTACTCCAGAGTGAGTTTTTTAAATAAGGTTGGATCTTAAAATCAGATAGTTTGAAGTGGAAATTTGATTGTAGTTGTTTTTTGATTTCTTTTTTTGAGTAGGGGATTTGAACAGCAACACTATCAGATTGAGTAAGGCTTTGATGGAGTTTATTGGTAGATTCAATTATGGACTTTAACGTCTCTTCCAATTGATCTTCATTGTATTCCAAATTATAGTTTAATTTTTCATTTAAGGGGATTCGATAATAATTGAGACCCCAAAGCAAATGAAAGAACAAACTCAACAAAGAAGCAGTAGCTAAAGTATTTAGAATTAAAGTTCTAACCTTTAGCTTTCTTTTAAAAAGTCGTAATGTGCTCCACGTGATATAAACTATAGCAAGTCCATAAGCCAGATCGCCAATTGAAAAGGGGAGAGGTGAAAAGAAAAAACGCTGCAGTTTAAAAAATACTGGATAAACTTTTAGACTGTAAATTTGTTCTATCCAAAGGGATTGATTTTTAATCAGATGAATGCTTAACCACTGGACAGGCAGTAAGAAAACGAGTATCCACTTGGTCTTATTCATTTGTTTAAAAGGATTTAGTTTATAGAAACTAAAATTTCAAGTAAAATCTAAAATAAAAAGGAAAGAAATTGCTTCCCTTAATATTGTATCAATCGACGCTTACAACCTCAACTTCAAAAATCAAATCTGATTGAGGGGGAATTCCTTGAACACCATTTGCTCCATAAGCTAGAGTATAGGGGAGGAATAAAGTAGCTTGGTCTCCTTGACTGAGTAATCGAAGGCCTTCTTTAAATCCCTCAATCATACTGTCTTCTGGTCCAACGGTAGCTTGAATTGGATTGTATTGATTGGTATTTTTACGTTGAATATTGACTTGATCATTAGCCTCTGCAATTTCGAGCTTGCTGGTTTCAAGTAAGGTTCCGTCAACAAAATATACTGCATAATGAACCGTAGCCTTATTGGTTGATTTTACCGAAGCTCCGCTTCCTTTTTTGGTAATCTGGTACTGAAGTCCTGATTTAGTTGTAGTTGATTTGCTTTTTAGCGCATCAAATTTTGAAACATTTGTTTCTATAATGGCGTTCAGTTTTGCCTCTCGTTCTTTAGCAATAATCTCTTTTTGATCGAAATAAGTGACAAATACATCTGGAGCATCAAATTGTTTAGCCTCTTTTCCTTTTCTTATGATTATAACTTCTTCAATTTGGTCATTTTGCTGTATGCTATCTACCACTTCTTGTCCCGATATAACCTCTCCAAAAACGGAGTGTTTTCCGTCCAGCCATTGTGTAGCTTTATGAGTGATAAAAAATTGACTGCCATTGGTTCCAGGTCCTGCATTCGCCATAGATAGCACACCAGGTCCTTTGTGAGACAGATCGCTAAATTCATCATCAAATTTATATCCAGGTCCACCAGATCCAGTACCAGTGGGGTCTCCCCCTTGAATCATAAAATCAGGAATGACTCGATGAAATTTGATACCGTTGTAATATTTTTTAGATTTAAATTCTTCACTGACTTTAGGATTTTCACCCTCACTCAATGAGACAAAATTTGCTACTGTAATGGGAGCTTTGTCATAGGCCAGCTTTAAGAGTATGGATCCTTTGTTGGTTTGTATATCAGCATAAAGTCCAGACTCCAAATCGGGATGCTGTGTTTTACATCCTGTAATGAATGCGGTAGCAAGTGCGATAAATAAGATTTTTTTCATTTGATGATTTTGGAAATTATTAATTAAGGGCGATTTAAACGTTCAATTGTAAAGCGGAGTGGCTGGTTGATTCCTATTTTATCTCCATCTCCTTGATAACTGTAACAAAGGTAGGAAGGAAAAAGAAATACCACAACTTCATTGGGTTTCATCATTCTTAAAGCTACTCTCAAGGCTGGTAAGAGTTCTTCTTCATCTATGGAGTATTCAATAATTCCAAGGCTATCTTTTTCGTACATGATGTTTTGATCTAAATCTTCGATTTCATATTGAAACTGAACTAGATCCCCTTTGACAGGAAGGGGGGAATTGGCTTTTGTTTTTTTTACATAGGCATAGAGAAAGCCAGCCTCAGATTTGCGAAAATCCAAAAGACTATCCTTTTCTGCACTTTCAACCAAGAGTTGCTCTTCTTGCAACAGTAATTCTTTGTTTCTTTGGGCAGAACTGTTTAAAAATAGAGTTCTTTCCTTATTTAGCGGGGCTCGAGGTTCTATCTGTGCGCATGAGAAAAAGCAAATTGAAAATACCAATACTCCAATTGTTTTCATTCTCTTAAAATTGATTTGCAATTTCAGAAACTGCTGTTTTGAAGCGATGCACTGTTTTTTCCATAGAATCTTTAGACATACCTCCAGCAGCATTATGATGTCCTCCTCCTTCGAAATAGGTTCTAGCGAATTCATTCACAGAAAACGAACCCTTAGAACGGAATGACATTTTGATTTTCCCCTCTTTTTCGTTTTCAATCATGATGCAGGCAAATTGAACTCCTTCTAAACTTAAGCCATAGTTGACAAAACCCTCCGTATCGCCCTTTTGATAGTCACAGGAGTTGAGTTCTGCTTGCTTCAAAGTGATAAATACAACAGGAAGAGATTCGATTTGGTTGAGGTTGGACAGCGCAATTCCTAACAGTTTTAATCTATTAAATGAAGAACTGTCATAGATATTTTGATGTATCGCTGTTCCGTCTGCACCACTTTCTACAAGCTGTGCAATAGCTTTATGAGTTTCTGCTGTAGTGGAGGGGTATCTGAATGAACCAGTATCGGTCATAATACCTGTATAAAGACAAATTGCTATTTCTTGAGTAAACAACTTTGAATTCATTTCAGTGATAAGACTGTAAATCATCTCGCAAGTTGAACTCATCTGGGGATCAGAATACATCAATTCTGCATAATCCTCAGGAGACTCGTGATGATCAATCATGACTTTTTCTGCTTTTGCATTTGAAACTAGATCACCCAAGGTGTCGATTCGAGTTAATGCATTGAAATCTAGGGTAAAAATCAGATCAGCCTCTTCAATTTTTTTCTCTGCAAGTTCTTTTTTTTGATTGTAAATCAGAATTTGTTCTTGGCCAGGCAGCCAGTTTAAAAATTTGGGATAATCATTAGGTGAAATGATGAGCGCTTCATGATTTTCATTTTGTAGAAAGTGCATCCAAGCCAAAGTACTGCCTAAGGCGTCTCCATCTGGATTTTTATGAGGAATAATTACTGCCTTTTTAGGGGTTTGAAGACGTTGCTTGAGCGTCGATATAAAGTCTTTTTCCATGCTGCCGCTAAGATACCATTTTCACTTAAGTCAGCCCTTCTACTCAATTTATTTTTTCATATTGGAGAACTTTAGCAGAATTATCATTCCCTTTAAATTTCATTTAGTAATTTTGGTGCAAATAAAAAAAATGGCTAGCAAAACTTTAATGATGGTAAAGCCCGACGCAGTTGAAAACGGGCACATAGGAAATATTCTTGAAAAAGTTACTTCAGCTGGTTTTAAAATCAAGGCTCTAAAATTGACCCAGCTTACAAAAAGAGATGCAGAGGCTTTTTATGAGGTTCACAACGAGCGTCCTTTTTTTGGCGAATTGGTCAGTTTTATGACACGCGGGCCTATAGTCGCTGCTTTATTGGAAAAAGAAAACGCAGTAAGTGATTTTAGAACTTTGATTGGTGCTACTAATCCCACTGAAGCAGCTGAGGGGACCCTTAGAAAGCTATACGCTACCTCTATGGGTGAAAATGCTGTTCACGGTTCTGATAGTGATGAAAATGCTTCGATCGAAGCAGCCTTTCATTTTTCGCAAAGAGAGTGCTTCTAGACTAGAGCAATTTTTTGTACATAATCTCCCTCTAAATGCTCATTGATGCGCTTGACTAAATCGTCTAAGCCGTAACTCAATTCCATTTTTAGTGGAGCAGAATGAAGCGTTACATAGAGGGTGTTGTGAGAAAACCGAACATTATCGGTATAGCTGGCTATATTTTCTCCCATGGTCTCTGCCCATGCATTACATATCCTAATTTGCTGAACACCTTTTTTAAGTGGCTTTCGGGCAATAATATCCTTTAAAACAGACTTAATAGGTTTGGGCTCGCGTTTGTCTTTTGGATCACTCATTGAATTCTGGAAATTTACTGATTAAAGGTCTTTTGTAGTGAAAACTTCGGTCTTGATGAAATAGAACAAGCTTCTGAGAATCCAATTGTTTGATTGTTTTTTGCCACATATTCCAAGGAGAGTTAAATTTAATTTTAAAAGTACCATTATCTTCTTTAATTTCAAATGGTATATTACTTTCAGTAGTTAAAAAACTTCCGTCGAGTTGAGGGGAAACTTTTTTATAAATTCCCTTGCCATCTTTCATTGAATAAAAGTCATAAAGGGAATTTGATTGTTTGTTTTGGAAAGTCTCATTTTCCTGCTGTACAAAATCAATTTCCCAATATCCGTTCAGTTGATTTAAATCGGGCTTTGAACTGTTTTGGCAAGCGGATAAAACTACGAATGATAAAAGTATAAATCCTTTTTTCAAAAATTATAATTTAAAAATTTCATAGCCTGCATTTGTCTTTTCTAAAGCATTCAATGTTCTGTCCTCGTGAGTATCGGTTATGAATATTTGACCAAAGTCATTTTGATCTACTAGAGCGATAATTTGAGATACTCTCTTTTGATCTAATTTGTCAAAAGCATCGTCAAGTAATAAAATTGGCGCACCTCCAGTTTGTGACTTTAAAAAGTCAAATTGTGCTAATTTAAGGGCTATTAGAAATGTTTTTTGTTGGCCTTGACTACCAAACTTTTTAATGGGTTGACCGCCTTTTAAAAACAAAACATCATCCTTGTGAATTCCCACACTGGTATATTGAATCATCCGATCTTTAGTTAAACTAGAATTTAGCATTTCTTGGTGATCTGCATCATTGAGTTGACTCTCGTATTCAAGATTGACAAATTCGTCCTGGCTACTGATTTCTTGATAGCGAGATTTAAAAATTGGAATAAAAGCTTCCATAAATCCTTTACGACTCTGATAGATTTGAGTACTTCGCTCTACCAATTGCTTATTGTAAATCTCAAGCGTATCCTGATCAAAAGTTTGATTTATGGCAAAATATTTTAGCAGGGCATTCCGCTGTGAAAGTATCTTGGTATATTCCATTAGATGCTGTAAAAATAATTTGTCTGTTTGCCCTATCACTCCATCTATAAATTTTCTTCTTGTGCTACTCCCCTCCGAGATCAGGTCACGATCTAAAGGTGATATGATGACCGTTGGGATTAAACCGATATGATCAGCAAGTTTTTCGTAGACCTTTCCATTGCGTTTCACTATTTTTTTTTGCCCTTTTTTTAAACTGCAAATAATTTTTTCTTCCCGTTCTTCTTTTTCAAACCTCCCCTCAAGAACAAAAAAATCTTGTCCAAATTGGATGTTTTGAACTGCGATAGGATTAAAGTAGCTTTTTCCTAGGGCAAGATGGTAAATTGCATCTAAAACCGTAGACTTTCCTACTCCATTATCCCCAAGAAAGCAATTAATCTTTGGATTGAGTTCAAAAGTTCTAGAATTGATATTCTTGTATTGAGTAAGGGTGAGTTGTTTTAAAAGCATGAATTGCAAAAATAATAACTTAGATGCTAGCTTTAAGCTTTTTGATTTAGAATAAAAAGACTAATTTTAGGCGCTAAAATAAGTTACCATGGCAACATACAAAAAAAGAGGTGCAAAAAAATCCATCACTCCAGGCAAGGAGATTGAAGCTGTCCAGGAAAGTGCAACTGCAGAGGTCTTTGAGACACTAGACACTACGGCCAATAAAACAGAAGAGTGGGTTATTAAATATCAGAATTTTATTTTAGGAATCATTGGAGTCGTGGCTATAGGTGTCTTGGGTTATCTTGGGTACAAGAATTTTGTAGTAGAGCCTAAATCTCAAGAGGCCGTAAGTGAACTAAATCAAGCGCAGTATTATTTTGAATTGGCTGTTAACAGTATCGAGTCTGATTCACTCTATAGAAGGGCCCTAAATGGGGGAGAAGGAAAGTACGGTTTTTTAGATATTATTGAAAACTACAAAGGAACACCCGCTGCAAAACTTGCTTCTTATAGCGCAGGGATGGCTTATCTCAATTTAAAAGAATACGAAAATGCAATAACTTATCTAGATCAGTTCAAGACTGACGATATTTTATTAAGTGCATTGGCAAAAGGTGCTATAGGAGATGCTTTTGCACAGCTAGGCCAGATAGATTATGCATACGACTATTACATCCAAGCCTCAAAGGTGAGTGAAAATATGTATTCTACTCCTAAATACCTATACAAAGCAGCCATTTTGGGAGCTGAAAATGGTAAAATCAAACAAGCGATTTCTTTTTTAGAGCGAATTGAAAAAGAATTTCCTAAAGCTGAAGAGGCTAAATGGGTTGCTGTCCAGAAAGGTAAACTTGAACATATGAATCCCTAAAGACATGGCAACTGCCAATCTTTCTGCTTACGATTTCAATACTGTTCCTGATGGAAACCCTTTTACTATACATTTAGTCGTTTCTCAGTGGAATGATGAAATTACAAAAGCCCTATGTGAAGGAGCTGTAACAACTTTAGAGCATCACGGTGTAAAAAGTTCAAATATCACAATCTGTGAAGTCCCAGGAAGTTTTGAATTGATCTATGGTTCTAAAAAAGCACAATCTTCAAAACCCGATGCCGTGATTGCCATAGGTAGTGTTATCAGAGGGGAGACCATGCATTTTGATTTTGTGTGCCAAGCAGTATCACAAGGAATCAAAGACTTGAATGTGCTTTCTGACGTACCCGTAGTTTTTTGCGTGTTGACAGACGATACTTTTCAACAAGCGAAAGACCGAAGCGGTGGGAAGCATGGAAACAAAGGAACGGAAGCAGCAGTTGCTGCTTTGCAGATGAGTCAACTTAGAGCTGTTCAATAAAAGAACTTTCTCGGGTCTGGATGACGACATTTTCATGCCTTTCTTGTATTTTTGGATTATGTTAAAGTCCAGCTTATTTAAGCTAAGAAAAAACCGTAGATATAATTATACCCCTCGATATTACAAAGGCAAAGAGGAGGGCAATCTCTACGATTTTGATTCTAAGTTTTCAAAATATCGAGATACATACAACAGTAACGACTTCGGTCAGCATTGGAAAGAGGCGCGTATGCAAATGCGTAATCGAAAGAACAGGTCCCTGTCCTTGCGTTTACTCATTATAATTTTAGCACTCGTTTTTTTAGTACTCTATATTTTGGATTTTGACCTTAGTCTTTTTATGTTGCAAAATTAATGTCTGCTAAAATCTCGCTCTTACCGGATCATGTTGCCAATCAAATTGCAGCAGGTGAAGTCATTCAACGACCTGCTTCTGTGGTTAAAGAGTTACTTGAAAATGCTGTCGATGCCCAATCTTCAAGTATTCAGTTGGTTATAAAGAATGCAGGGAAAACCATGGTCCAGGTGATCGATGATGGACAAGGGATGAGTAATACAGACCTTTGTTTGGCCTTTGAACGGCACGCTACATCTAAAATTAATATAGCTGAGGACTTATTTGCACTAACCACCAAGGGATTTCGAGGCGAAGCATTGGCATCCATTGCAGCTATTGCACATGTTGAAACACATACTCGAACTGAAGATGATGAGGTTTCCCATTGTTTAAAAATTGAAGGAAGTAAAGTAGTCGATGAATCCTTATCCACCCAGCTTAAAGGCACATCAATAGCTGTAAAAAGTCTCTTTTATAATATTCCAGCAAGAAGAAATTTTCTAAAATCTGATCAGGTAGAATTGCGCCATGTAATCGACGAATTTCATCGAGTGGCACTAGCTCACCCTGAAATCAAATTTCAGTTTTATAATAATGGGAGCGAATTGTTTGATCTGCCTGTTTCGGGAGTTAAAAAGCGTATAGCCACTGTATTTGGCTCGAAATGGGAGTCCCAGTTGGTTCCTGTAGAGGAAAAAACATCGGTAGCTGAAATCAAAGGTTTTGCTGTTAAACCTGAATTTACAAAGAAGACAAGGGGTCAGCAGTTTTTTTTCGTCAACAATCGATTTATTAAAAGTCCATTTCTACACCATGCAGTTAGTGCTGCATTCGAGGGACTTTTAAGGCCAGGGTATCAGCCAGGATATTTTTTGTATTTGACTGTAGACCCTAAAACTATTGATATTAATATTCACCCTACCAAGACTGAGGTTAAATTTGAAGAAGAGCAAAGTTTGTACGCTATATTAAGGGCAGCTGTAAAACACAGCTTTGGAATTTTTCAGGTAATGCCTACCCTTGATTTTGAGCAAAACGCTTCTATGGAAGTCCCCTATTCGTTCAAGGATAAGACTGCAGTGCCACCACCTATTGAAGTTGATTCTAACTTTAATCCTTTTAAAAGTGAGGATAATTTCAGATTGACTTCATCTAAAAAAGACCCACAGTGGGAAGGGCTCTATTCTGGTTTACAAGCTGAAGGAATTACTTCTATCACCCCCCCTCAAGAGTCTTTGATGGATTTTCCAGAAGCCCCCAGAGTTTTTCAGTTGTTTTCAAAGTATATTGTTTGCCCCTTAAAAACTCATATGTTGGTTATTGACCAGGGGAGGGCACATCAGCGTGTTTTATACGAGCGATTTTTAAATGCGATAACGAATAAAAAAGGAGTAAGTCAACAGTTACTTTTTCCTATGGAGGTAGAGTTGAATCCTCAGCAACTTGAACAGTTTCCTCATATTGAGGGAGCACTGGAAATGTTAGGTTTTCAATTGGTGCTAAAAGAAAATAAGTTACTCATCAAAGGAGTACCAGACCATTGTCCTGCAGCTAAAATTGAAGGAGTTATCGAATCTCTTCTAAGCGAGCATCAGGAAGAATCAAGTTTGGAACATTTTAGCCATGCAGATCAGGTTGCGAAAACTATGGCAAGGAGCCTAGCTATAAATTCTGGGAAGCTATTAGATTCAAAAGAGCAGCAAGGTTTACTTGACGATTTTTTTGGCTGTAAGGAAACTGCTGTATCCCCATTTAATCGTCAGATTTTTATTACTTTAGAAAAGACAGAGATTGAACAAAAGCTGAATTAATGCGAAATATCACAGACACAGTAAAACACCTTTTAATCATCAATGTAATTTTTTTCATTGCCACCATTTCTCTAGGTGATGTTGTTTTTGATTTATTTGCGCTTCATTATCCTTCCAACCCTAAATTTCAATTTTGGCAGCCTTTAACCCATATGTTTATGCATGGAGATTTGGGACATATATTTTTTAATATGTTTGCCCTCTATATGTTTGGGATTCCAATAGAACAAATGTGGGGTCGAAATAAATTTATTTTCTTTTACCTCTCCACAGGTTTTGGAGCTGCGGCTTTACAGTTGGGCTTATATTATTTTCAAGTCAATGAGATTTCTGAATTGCTAATTGCTCAGGGTCAAACAGGGAGTCAAATCGCAACATTTTATGAGAGTCGTGACTTATCATATGCATTGATTGAACAGGTCGGACGCGACAATTTATTTAAAGGTTTATCTGCATATAACGCCGTAATGGTAGGAGCATCTGGAGCGCTATATGGCGTTTTAGTTGCTTTTGCTTTTTTATTTCCTAATGCCCGCTTGATTTTATTGTTCCCACCCATACCAATTAAGGCTAAAGTACTGGTTCCACTGCTTATTTTGGGAGATTTATTTTTTGGATTCACTTCTTATTCTATAGGTCCCATAGCTCATTTTGCCCATGTGGGAGGAGCAATCACAGGCTTGATTATGATGTGGTATTGGAAAAAAACTCAATTTGATCAAAACCGCTGGAATTAATGAATTTTCAAGACCAACTACGGTATCGTCTGCAGCAAATGAATGAGGCTGAAAAGCTAATTCTTATCAATTTTATTTGCTTTGTTTTGCCCTTGTTCTTAAAGACCATCTTATATCTATTTAACATTCCCTCAGGCGTTATGATTGGTTGGTTTGAATTGTCAGCAAAATGGAGTGATTTGCTTTATAAGCCATGGACTATTCTTACTTATAGCTTTATGCATTCTGGATTACTTCATCTTTTTTGGAATATGTATCTCTTGTATTTTGCTTCTCGTTTATTTCTCAATTTATTTTCATCGAAGACATTTTTGAACGTTTATTTTTTAGGTATATTTTCAGGAGGGCTTACTTTTATGTTGAGTTATACTTTGTTTCCCGCTTTTCAATATTCATCTCCAATTATGGTTGGCGCCTCTGCTGGGGTAATGGCAGTCATTATTTTTATTGCGACCTATTCACCTGACTTGGAGGTAAGGATCATATTTTTTAATGTTAAACTCCGTTATTTAGGCATTGCCTTTGTATTATTAGACGTCATTCAAATTCCTTACGGGAATGCAGGAGGTCATATAGCCCATCTTGGTGGTGCTGCACTGGGTTACTTTTATGTAAGGCGGTTGGATCAAGGAGTGGATATAGGTTTACCATTTGAAAATTTTACAAATCGAGTGTTAAATGTGTTTAAAAAGCAGTCCAACCTTAAAACAGTCTACAAAAGTAAAGCCACCTCGAATAAGAAAAATAAAGAAACTAGCCAGAAAATAGATCAAAATAAAATTGATGCTATACTGGATAAGATCAGTAAATCAGGCTACGATAGCCTCACTCAAAAAGAAAAGGACTTCCTTTTCCAAGCTGGAAAAAAGAACTAGGTGAGTAGAAAAGCTACAAAGAGATCGTTTTTATTTAAGACACTCCTTGTCTTAAACATACTTTTTTTAGTCCTTCAACTCCTCAGTATGAACGTTATGGGAGAGTTTATCAAAATTCAACTTCTTACCCTTCTGGTACCCTTGTTAAGTATTATCAATCTTGTATTTTTTCTGATTTGGTTGTTGCGATTTCAGTGGCCAGCATTACTTTTTATAGGAGTATTGGCAATTAGTTTGCAAGAATGGCAATTACTATATCAATTTGAGAATAGGGGGATCGCTACTTCTAAAGGGTTGAATGTGATGAGTTATAATGTGCGTTTGTTTAACCGCTTTGAATGGCTTAAAGATGATGAAGTTTCAAGTTCAATCGAAAGTTTTATAAACGAGACAAAAGCTGATATTATTTGCTTTCAAGAGTTTTCAAAGAATGAAGCTCCAGAGTTCAATGATTACCCCTATCAAGTTTTTATACCCTATGTGAATGGTGGTAAAATCGGATCTTCGATTATTTCCAAATACCCCTTAGTGAATTCAAAATTAATATCATTTGAAGGTTCTCAAAACGGAGGAATGCAAAGTGATTTGATTTGGAAGAAGGACACTTTGAGATTTTATAATCTTCATTTTGAATCTTTTCGACTTAATCGATCGGATAGTTTGATCAGTTCTAATTATTCAGAAAAGATTAGAAAAAAATTACAAGCTGTTTTTGAAATCCAAAGCAATCAAGTTAGTCAATTTAATACTCTCAGTCATTCCAATACCTATCCAGAAGTTATATGCACTGATCTTAATAATAATGCATTTTCAGAATCCTATAAGTTATTGAGTAAGAATCGTATTGACAGTTTTACAGAAGCTGGTGCTGGACTTGGTGCCACCTACTATTTTTCCAGTCTGCCCCTTCGAATAGATTTTATATTTACCTCCAAAAGTCTAAGAGTAATTGACTACAAGACTCACCAGGTTAAATTATCTGATCATAGGCCGATCTCAGCAAAACTAAGCAAGGGTTAATTTTTAAGGGAATGCTTTTGAAGGTAACTTAGAGTGTCAGGTCCTAAATTGAAAAGCAGATCAATGATGCTCAGGTTGGGTATGAACCCATTTTTTTCTTCAAAAACTTGTCTGTAAGGTTCAAAATTAATTAGCAAACTTTTTTTAGCATTAACTAGGTCATCCATTCGCTGGTGGTTATCCTTCTTCCACTTTACAATTTTATAGGACATGGAAAACTCGATCAATTCCATTATTTTATTTAGCAAGTTGAGATTGAATTGCATAAGATGTGTTACTTCCTCTTTGTAAAATGAGATTAAATCTGCTTCGTAAAATTCAAAGTACGGAGAAGATCGATAGGCAGAACTGATTGATTTCCAGTGTTGCTTTTGCCATGCGGTTGTATTTGCAATTTGTACTTCCCCTTCTTTTTGATGCGACTTACTTTTGTTGTGAACAATAGGTAAGGTTAATTTAAGTTTTCCGTTTGCCCCGTAGATTTCAGTTCGATTTCTATATGTCTGCTTCTGGAAATGGGTGTCTCTAACAAAATAAGCCTGTTTTTGAGCTATAATCCAGCTGCAATAATGAATATTGGGGAGATATGCCGGACACACTACAGCGGTCATGCTACTTTTTTATTTTTCCTTCTGCGGTAAAAAATAAAACCCTGCCAAATGACAATTACACCGGCAAAATATGGAAAATAGGAAAGGCGCTCGCCAGGACCGTCAACCGTGGTAAATACCCTGTCCCAACGAATAGACCAGTTTTTAATTCCATCATTGATTCCCTTAATGCTAAACCAAATAAAAATAGGTTTGCCTACAATATGATCATCTGGAACGAATCCCCAGAACCTACTATCTTCCGATTGGTGTCTGTTGTCACCCATCATCCAATAATAATCTTTTTTAAAGGTATAGCGAGTGCTAGCTTGTCCATTAATTAAGATCTCCGTAGATGTTGTTTCTAAGTCGTTTAACTCGTAATCTGTGATTATTTTTTTGTATAAAGGTAGGTTGTCTTTGTTGAGGTCTACGGTCATTCCTCCCTTGGGAATCAGAAGGGGTCCAAAGTTATCCTCGTTCCAGTTGTAGGGTATTTTATTCGGGAAAAACGTTTCATTTGGAACTTTGTCTGTACTGATTCGTCGAACGACACTATCGATCCCTGAGATGGCTTTTAATTTTTCTGCCTCATCAAGGGTCAAGATCATGTCTTTTTTAGTTTCGAGCAATTCACTAACACGCAGCCTTAATTTTCTTACAAGATCAGTTGGTAGTCCCTTTGACTCTGTGATCACCACAAAGTTATCAATGGTATTTCCCGAGCGTCCAACGATGAAGGGTATTAACTCTTTATAACTATTTTCAGTAATGTTTTCAATCTTATATCTCCTGTAAAACGACTCAAAGCCCTCAGCTAATAAATTTCTAGAGGAGACTCCTTTTTTTGCATATGCACTATGGCTGAATTGTATTCTAGCCCTGCTAGAATAGTTGTTTTTTTCTCCATTGGTGTGCACTAATCCGTTGATGATTTCAAGAGTATCTCCAGGAATACCAACACAACGTTTCACATAGTTTGATTTTTTATCTATGGGCTTATCAACTCTTTTTTCTTTCACAAAAAACTGACGTACAGTATCGGCAGGCCAACTGAAAACTACAATATCATTGCGTTTTATTTTTTGTAAAGCAGGCAATCTGAAATAGGGGAGTTGAGGGTTTTTGAGATAAGAGCGTACTTTCAGGACAGGTATGGTATCGTGTACCATAGGAACAGAAACCGCTGTCATAGGTGTACGTGCTCCATAATGAAATTTACTTACAAAAAGAAAATCACCGATAAGAAGTGATTTTTCCAAAGAACCTGTTGGTATGATATAAGGTTGAATAAAATAATTGTGTACGAAGGTCGCAGCAACTACAGCGAAAAGAATCGAACTTACGGTTTCTCCAAAACCTGTTCGGGGTTTGAGGCTACGATCTGGGATATGTTTTAAATTTTTACTGTAGTTCAGAGAAAAAATACTCAACCCGAAAGTCAACAAGACAGCTAGGGTGTCAGTTGCTTTATTTTTACCAAAACTCCTTATAGTTTCAACCCAAATAATACCGAAGATTATTAAATTGATAGTTGGGATAAAAAGCAAAATGACCCACCACTTTGGTCGGTTAATTATTTTCATTAAAATGACCGCATTGTAAATGGGTACAGCCGCTTGCCATGCTTTAAATCCAGCAGTCACATATAGTTTCCAGGTTCCTAAAAAATGAATTAATTGAAGTGTTAAAGCAAAAAGAATCCACTGGTATAGTGTCATATCTTGACGATTTTTATCAAATATAAGGGGTTCACATTAATGAGCCCTAGAATTAAGAAATATTTAAAACATCATTCATCGAATAAATACCTTTTTTATCCGCTAGCCATTCAGCTGCTACTACCGCACCTAAAGCAAAACCTTTTCGACCAAAGGATTGGTGTTTTAAACTTATTTCGTCTATTGATGAAGTATATTTTACTGTGTGGGTTCCAGGTACTTCTCCTTCCCGGATGGAGCTGATATTGAGTTTGTCTTTAATGTTGCCATCAATTTCCCATCCCTTAAGATCGGACTCGTTTAAAACAGCATCTGCAAGAGTTAGTGCTGTTCCACTTGGTGCATCCAATTTGTGTATGTGGTGAATTTCTTCCAGTGAAGGATGGTATTTTTCTTGATGTGGTTTCATCAACTTTGCTGCAAGGGTGTTTATTTTAAAAAATAGATTTACTCCTATGCTAAAATTAGATGCGTAGAGAAATCCACTTTGATTTGCCTTACAGTAGTCTACCACTTCTTGATAGTGATCCAACCAGCCGGTAGTACCGCAGACTACAGGAATATTTTCTGCTAAAGCTGACTTAATGTTTTCCACAGCGGCTTGAGGAACACTAAAGTTAATAGCAACATCAGCTAATGATAAATCACCTTGAGTTTCATCTTTGTCTGATATATATACAATTTCATGTCCTCTGTCAAGAGCAAATTTTTCTATTGCTTTACCCATTCTTCCATATCCTAAAAGTGCAATTTTCATTTGATTCTATGTTAAAATTTTAAAGCTAGACGAATACTACTTTGTCTTTCGTCGAATATAAGGTCAGGAGCTATGCTTAGATCTTCATTGACATTAAACTGAAGTAGGTGAGCACTGACATTGGCTTCCAAAATATTTAGCATGTATGAAGCTGCTAGGAGAAGCATGGCGATATCGCGGTAATTTTTATGAAAATCCATTCCAATGAGTAATTGCTCTGTAGTAATGGGAATATCTTTTTCTAGGAACCGATCGTTAAAAATACCATTTTGTCTCTTTTTGTATGCAGTACGATATTCTTTCATCTGGTTATTTTGTAAATTGTAATAGTAATAAGATGTACCCATAGCTGCATAGATGATAGGAATTTTCCATACTTTTCCTAAATAAGCCTGTCCAAACCCTGGGATTATTGCCGAATAAAAGGCTGCCCTAGAAGGAGTTAGTGGATCGTTTATCAGGCGCTGTATTCTTGGAGAATAATTTTTCGCATAGGCTAGGGAATCTGGAATGACAATCTCATTAATTTCCTTTTCAATGGTTTTCTCTATTTCTTCCTGCCCTAAAACAGTAAAAGAGATCAAAACGAAAAGGCTGTTTAAGAGTAAATTAAGCTTCACCTTTGATTTTGTTTAGAATGTTTTGGAGTTTTTCCTGTGATTCAAAACTTATTTTCAATTGACCTTGCCCAAGACTGTTGGCATTGACTGACACGGGTGTGTCAAACAGTTTTTCTAGGTCATCAGCTGCTTGCAGAACATAGGCTGTTTGATAAGGAGTTTTAGAAATTTGCTTGGGTACTTTGGATTTTCGAACTAGCGCTTCTGTTTCACGAACTGAAAGCCCCTTTTTGACGATGGTTTTGTACAATTTGATTTGGTCAGAAGGTACATCAATATTTATTAAAGCTCTACCGTGACCCATTGTGATAAAACTGTCTCTAATCCCTGTTTGTATAATTGGGTCAAGTTTTAAGAGTCTCATATAATTGGTAATAGTCGATCTTTTTTTTCCGACCCTTGAGCTGAGTTGGTCCTGAGTGAGTTTAATTTCTTCAATCAGACGTTGGTATGAGAGGCCAATTTCTATTGGATCCAGATCCTGCCTTTGAATATTTTCGACCAGCGCCATTTCCAAAGATTCTTGGTCGTCTGCGAGTCTAACATATGCAGGAATGGTCTTCAATTTTGCCATCTCTGAAGCTCTCAGTCTGCGTTCTCCAGAAATCAATTCAAATGCATTACCTTTTTTACGGACTGTTATGGGCTGAATAACGCCAAGTTCTTTTATCGACTGACTCAGTTCTTGAAGAGCCTCCTCGTTAAAATGTGTCCTAGGCTGGAAAGGATTGGTGGTGATCTTACCTAATTCCAAGTCAATAATATTCCCTATAACTTGATCGGCATTTTTATCATTAATAGATTCGATGGCATTTTCAGAATCATTTAAAAGAGCGGATAGACCACGACCTAAAGCTTGTTTTTTATTTGATTTTGCCATCCGATTTTATTTATTGCGTTTGATGATTTCGGTGCCTAAAGATAAATAACTTTTTGCACCACGACTTGAGGCATCATAACTGATAATATCTTCTCCAAAACTTGGAGCCTCACTCAACCGAATATTTCTCTGAATAATTGTCTTAAAGACCATCCTGCCGAAGTGTTTTTTAACTTCTTCTACTACTTGGTTGGAGAGTCTTAATCGGGTATCGTACATAGTCAGTAATAATCCTTCTATATCTAAATTTTTATTGTGAAGTTTTTGAACACTCTTAATAGTATTGAGCAGTTTACCCAATCCTTCTAGCGCAAAATACTCACATTGAATAGGAATAATTACAGCATCTGCAGCTACGAGAGAGTTTAAAGTGATCAAGCCTAGTGAAGGAGCACAATCCAATAAAATATAGTCGTATTGACCAATGCTTTCTTTTAAAGCTTTTTTAAGCATATATTCTCTAGAAGCTTTATCCACCAGTTCAATCTCTGAGGCTACTAGATCGATATGAGAGGGAATTAAGTCTAGATTTGGACTGTGAGTTGATACAATTGCATCCTCGAGTGAAATACTGTGCTCTAGTAATTGATAAGTGCCATATTTTACGCTATCTACATCAACACCAAGTCCTGAAGTAGCATTTGCTTGGGGGTCAGCATCTATCAGGAGAACTTTTTTTTCTAAAACACCCAAGGCAGCACCAAGATTTACGGCTGTAGTAGTCTTTCCAACTCCTCCTTTTTGATTTGCTATGGCAATTATTTTACCCATGAGTGCTCTTTGTTTTTTGAGCTGCTAAAAATACGATTATTTAAACCGAATCAAAAGATTCAAAGAAGACATTTGCAAGCCAATTTTTCAAGCAAATTTTTTGTGAATTTATTTCAAACTATCTTGGACTTCAATGATAAAAACAGTTTCATTACTTTTTTTATGACCGTAATTTTCTCTGGCAAATCGCTCTAGACTATCTTCATTCTGGAGTACTTTAATAGTTTTTTGGTCTTCTTGTATTATTTTTTGAAGTACTTCTTTCTCCTTCTCTAGTTGATTAATTTCCTGGTTTAGTTCTGAATGTATAGTCCATGAGTGCGTATCTAAAAAAAACATCCATGTAATAAATCCAACAGAAATTGTACCGTAAAGAAGGTAGGCTTTATTTAATGCATTGATTTTTTCCCAAAGCGAACGGAAACCCATTAATCTAATACTGATTTTTGAACTTCACTAACCTGCTGGAGGGTAATTTGTTTATAGTACGAATTTCCCCATTGATTGAGTATGTAGTTCATTACATCAGCGATCTCTTCATTGTTCAATCCTTGTTTTGCCATCACACCATCGTAAACTTCATCATTTACTATTATCTCTCCTTTTAACCCAAATTTGATTCCTGCAATGCTTTTCTCAATGTTATTCATTAAATAGTCAGAATTTTTTAAGGGAGGAAATACTCCAGAAACCCCTGCTCCTGCGGTCAAATGGCATTGCAAGCAGAAGTCTTGATAAATTTTTTCACCAGCAACTATGCTCTCTTCTTTCGTTTTATCTTGATATAGTAAGGCAGCAGATCCGCTTACAATGAGAATATAACCAACAATTAATAGTTTCATTTAGCAGGAACAATTTTTAAAATTCCTTTTCCCTCAACACCGACGTATAAGTATCCGTCGGGGCCTTCAACTACATTTCGTACTCTACCAATTTTATCCAATACCTTTTCCCTCTTTACCACTTTGTTGTTTTCGATGACTAGTCGTTCCAAATATTCAAATTTTAGAGAACCTGCAAACAAATTATCGGTCCAATCTGGATAAACTCCTGAAGATGAAAAAGCCATTCCGCTGGGTCCTATAGAAGGGACCCAGTAGTAAAAAGGTTGTGCCATATTAGGCATGGAGGTTTTGTCGGTGATGGGTGTTCCGCTATAATTTATTCCATAGGTGATTGTGGGCCAGCCGTAATTTACCCCTGGCTTGATAATGTTGATTTCGTCTCCCCCCTTCGGTCCGTGTTCGTGTTCCCAGATTTCACCTGTTTTGGGATGGGTAACCATTCCTTGAGGATTTCTATGACCATAAGAAAAAACAGCCTCCTTGGCATTTTCTTTACCTACAAAAGGATTGTCTTTTGGAATACTTCCGTCTATATTCAAACGATAAATTTTACCTCCGTCTCTGCTGATATCCTGTGGATTGACATCTCTATTTCCTCGATCACCAACTCCAAAATACAAATGTCCTTCTTGGTCAAACACGATACGCGATCCCCAATGCTGCCCCTTCTTAGTATTTGGGGTCGCTTTGTAAAGTAGTTTTACATCTTTAAGAGAATTACCATCGAGTATTGCAGAATACAATGCCGTATTTCCACCCTCACTATCGCCTTCGGTATTCGAACTTATAGTCATGTATATAATATTATTATTGATGTAATCTGGATGAAGTGCAACATCAAGTAGCCCTCCTTGGCCTCTAACATATAACTCTGGAAGCCCTTCAACTACAATCTTTTTTCCGTTTATCACTCTGTAAAGTGTACCTGATATCTCGGTTGCTAGAAAATCGCTTTCTGAGATAAAAGCCATTCCCCATGGAATGTCAATACCATCGACTACAGTTTCGTAACTGTAATTTATTTCGCTTGGTGATTCTATAAAAGGAGGATTGTCTTGTGCGCAACTCAGGTATAAGGTAAAGAATAAAATAACACTGTAATAACCGAAGGTTTTCATTGATTGATTGTTTAATTAATCTAAATTCGTTTTTACTAACTTACTAAATTTTGACATTATAATTCGCTTTTTAACCTCTTTCTAGTATAGAATTAGTTGAGTAGATAAAGATCTAATAGTTTCGAAGTACGAAAAGAAAAGTATGTAAAAAGTCGGGATGACAGTATTTGAACTTAAGAGTTAAATAATTGATAATCAGATACTTAATTATTAAAAATTTAGTGTTTTATATCAATTTGGTGACCATTACTCACCAAAATATTATTATAAAATCCAACCTCTGTTAAATTTAACAGAAGTTAATTTGAACTTTTTTCTTCCAATTTTTATCGTTTTCTAAAACTTTCTATACTTATAAGTGTAACCTTCTCTCCATCATAGGGGAAAGAGGAGATCACCCAAGAGGGTCCTGTGGATAGTTATTGGGTTAGACATTGGTTGGTATTCTGTAAGATTGAAATAAAATCTAATAATAACGGAAGAGGTTTCACCGGTAGTTACAAAAATGATTTTACTATAATTCTGATATGGGTGGTATAAACGAACTGGTCAGTTGAAGTGTAAGATTTATATTCTCGAGGGAGTAAAAATCCTTAAAGGGGTTTACTGTATTTAGTTTAAACTGAATTAGTGTTTAAAGTAATTAAAGTTTGAAAAAAGAGTATCAACCTCGAACTGATAAAGTAATAAAGTATTTCAAGTACGAGGATATTACTGTTTAATTAAAATTTGAAGAATTATGAAAGAAGAAATCAAGAGTAACATATCAAATAAAATATATCCTAATGAATTAGTAAGAGATTTAATGGATATCAATGATAAAATACAAAACAAGAGAAGTGAATTAGAACAATTAAAAACAAGAGAAGAAGTAGTAAATGCAACTTCTAAAATAGTAAGGAGTTATTATGATAAAAGAAAGAATGAGTAAACAAGACTTAATGGATTTATATGGAGTAGATAGAGTGACAATAGAGGACTGGAGAAGGAATAAAGGATTGAAGATGATAGAAGTATCCTCTCACTCAAAATACATCACTAGAGAGGAGTTATTACAGTGGGAAGATAGTTTAAGAAACGATGTTTCTCTTTAGTGGTTAATTAATGAATGGGTATCAAAATAAAGAAGATTGAAGTATTGATATACTCTCAAGGTTAAATCTAATTGTATTAATATATCAGTAAATATAAGGATCTTGTTTGTGTTAATACCCTCTCACATGGTAACATCAGAAAGATATTAGGGAGTAAACTCTAAATCCTTGATTTTTTGATTACCTTGATTAGATAATTTTGAAATTTCATTTTAACAGAAAATATTAAAATATTGTCTAATCCAAATCGAATAAATAATTGATAAACTACAAAAATAGAATTACAGGAATAGTAGGATTGTTAATATCAGTAATCCTAATAATATCATTTTCTACAATTGTATTAAAACTAACAGATTTCTCTGAAAAACATATAAGTCAAGATCATCAGATTGAATTGTCTTCAATAAAACTTATAAAATTAAATTTAATAATAATAGTCTCATTTATTATAGTTCTGAGTATTGGTATTTTTTTCAATTTACACAGAAAATTATTACACATTAGTTCGAATTTAATTGATTTGTTTAAAATCAAGGACTTCTTTCTGACCGATGATATTTGTAGTAAAAAACAAACACCAATTTATATTTTTATTATTAGTATTATATCTGGTTTATTAATTTATTGCTATTTACTTTTTATAGGAGAACCTAAACATGAAGGGGTTTTAGAAAAGTATAGTTCATTTCTTTTTTTTATTTCAGGTTTGGTAATGATGACTTCAATTACACAATTGAGTAGAAATCACTTTATTCATGAAACTAAGAAACAAGTAGTTTTAATTCTAATTTCAATTTCAATATTATTCTTATATTTATTTGGGGAAGAGATCAGTTGGGGACAGAGAATTTTCAATTGGGATTCTTTTGGAATATTTAATGATTATAATTTCCAAAAAGAGACCAACTTACATAATTTTTTTAATCCTATATTTAATCTTTTATACCCAATGATAGGATTGGGTACTTTTATATCTCTATTTCTGATTTGGGTTTTCCCTAATTATAAATCTTATTTGTTTCATTTATTTATACCACATTCAAGTTTGTTTTTTATTGCATTTTTAATGGCATGTTCAAGTTTTAGGGGTCATAGTGAAATCTTCGAAGAATTATTATCTATATTTCTTTTATTATATAGTATTAGAATATTCATGTGTTTGAGATTTCCAAATTACGAATCAAACAAATTTAATTTATCTTGATCACTCATCTTACACTAATTCTGATTGTAACTTCTTTTTAATCTTGGTAATAGTATTAAGAGAGATATCACACAATTTAGATACTTCAACTCCTTTCATTCCTTTCTCTAAATAAGATATCGCTTTGGAATGTTTCTGAAGGAACTTTAAAGTAGATTCTTTCGTGTTTTGTTTCCTACCACTATACTTTTCAGGTGATATCATTTGAGTAACACGAATTCCCTCCATTTGACGAGTTTTAATCATAGATTTCTCAAAAGAGGACATAGTACTCAGAATATTCAAAAGTAACTCGGAGAAGTAATCCTTTTCACCACTATCATTTAGATTTTGGAAGTTTGGGTTTCTACAAACCACTCTCACTCCTTTATCAGTTAGTTCCTTCCATACTGATAACACCGAAAGAGTATCTCTACCCAATCTATCGATTGAATGAACCTCAATATGTTTGATAGTTCCGTTATCCACTAACTTCTTCAGTTTTCCTGACTCTGGTCTTTCCCAAAGAGGAATCAATCCACTACACTTATCGATAATTACCTTATCGAATCCTTCTACATTTTGAATCTGTCGTAATTCACTCTGTTCATCAGTTGAAACTCTTGAAATGAATACCTTCATAATTCGTAATTTTAGGGTTATTGGTTTTACACCCTTAATATACGAATAAAGTCTTGATTATACAACTAAAATGGGGTGAAATTCACAAAATGAGAATAGTAAAATGAAGTATACCCTAACATTGGGAATTATGTTTCTTGTAATTGAGAAAATACTTTTTCCCAAAATGGGTATCGGAGTGGTTTTTATATCGAGGTCAATTTTTTCTCCCTATAGGAAATC
>Ga0228617_1000166_pt1 | contig 32556 bp, 7 predicted proteins | sample 18DmetaG_FD_190061 | JGI IMG/M metagenome (GOLD analysis project Ga0228617, IMG submission 190061) | Seawater microbial communities from Monterey Bay, California, United States - 18D | ecosystem: Environmental > Aquatic > Marine > Coastal | place: USA: California | collected 2016-10-20
GTAAAAGGAACTGGATTGTCCTACAGTCACTGAGGGTGTGGCTTGTTGGTTGTTCCAAAGGACCTGATAACTTGAATTTACAGAAAGTGATACGCTATCGCCTGCGCAAAACTCAGTAGCTCCTGTAACAGTAATTGAAGTATCAATTGCTGCATCTTGATTTACCCATATCGTATCAACAAGTCTTACTCCATGTGGGTAATACGCATGAACCCCTAAAGCGCCGGAATACCCTGCCGGTACCGTAAATTTATAGGTTGGTGTAGATATTTGGGAGGTGATACCGCTTGAAGTAAACCAAAATACCGAGTCTAAATCATTCGACAATACATATGAAAGAGAGTCACCAAAACACGCAGAAGCAGTATCTGCTTGTATGAGTTCCATAACGGGTGAATTGGAACAGCTACTCAACATAACCGGGCCTATGGTATCAATATTTGATTCCAATACTGCATATCTATTACCCATCGATTGAATAGGTAACAAACTACATGAAACACTGTCGTGCGGATCAGTCCAAGAATCACCATTTATGAATTTATAAGCAATGGTATCTCCTTTAACCAGCGGGATGGTCGCCATATACAATCCATTGCCAGCATTAGCTAATGATTTGTCAGAGGGGTCCCAACCGTTAAAATTACCCGCAATATGAACCTTATTTGTAACTATTTGACCGTTTAGATTAGCAATGAACGTTTTGTTCTCGACCTCTACAATTACTGTATCTGTGCTAGTACAACCATAAGTAGTTATGCCCGACGCAATGTATGCTGTAGTTTGACTGGGATAAACTGTTATATCTGCAGTCGAATCTCCAGTACTCCATGAAATTTGTGTTCCTGCCGCGGGGGGCCCTGTTGATAATAAAACCTGCGTCTGAGTGTTATTAAAGGGCATTGATTGACTGATTGATGCTGTTGGAAGGGGATAAATACTGATCCCTAAGGTATCGTAACAAACAGATGAAGCTCCTGTACTTTTAACCCAAACATTCTGGTTAGAGGAATACACCTTTTCGTGAAGTGCAGTAGAGTCCCCTGAACTCCAGGTGTAGTTGTAATTTGAGGCAAAGCCTAAGTTTTGCGCACTGAGCTGTGTCGTATCACCAAGGCAATTTCCATTTATACCCAGTATCTGTGGATGGTTTACAAGAATAATAACAGAGTCTGTATGGGACACACCTTGATTATTGATAACATTTAATTTTATTAAAGTATCGGAATAAATAGAAAACGAGCATACCGAATCTAAGGTCCCCGTCGACCACGAATAGGCGCTCAGACTGGTCATATCATAAGTCTCCGCAGTTCGTAAATCTGCTTTTTCCGACGAATTTAAAGCGCGAGACCAAAATCCTATGTCATCAAGTGCTGCGAAGGCACCCGGCACCGGAATCGTATCAGCTAATAAACTCATCGGAGCGCCTACAAGTATTCCTAGCGGTTGAGGGGTGTTTAATGCACCTAATACAAGCTCGGAATCGGCCTGAGAGCCATTAATTTCCATGCTAATCGTATTCTGAACTTTTTGAATAATCACATGATTCCAATTCGCATTAAGGCTGGCCTCTAACTGTTTAGTTGAGATTTGAAAACTCTGATTCACAAACGCACCTACAAAACCAATTGTACAAGAATCTGTCAAATAACAGGCAAAAGAGCCTGCACCAGTACTATCTAACCGCCCAAAAAGAATTCCTGTCGTGCACGAATCCCTTTTAACCCAAAAAGATATGGTGAATTCTGAACTATCAGCTAACCCTTGATAGCTAGACATAGCAGCTGTTCTCGGACTTTGGTTATATACTAAGGCTGAATTGGTGGAATTGATGTAATAGGAGCTGTTGTCTAAAGCATCTCGATTTTGCTGCAATGCATATCCCAAACCAATTTGCTGAGGGTTCTGTAGCGTTTGGTATTCTTGAATAGAGTTTGAAAAGGGCAACCAGAATACATTTCCTGATGGGAAACCAGAGGGTACATCTACATAGGACGAATCCTTAGGAATACTATCTATAGTTAGTTCTACCTTGTCTCCAAAGCAAAAATCAGTTGGAGCTATTATAGACTCTTGAAAAGCCGAAGGAACAATTTCCGGTCCCAGGGTTATGTAGCCGACAGTATCAACTATAGCCGGGAAATATGCCTGCGCTAATACAATATAAGACCCATAAGCTAAAGATGCCGATGGGATTAAGTAGTTTGTGTAGCTCCCTGTAGCTGAATAAGCAGCAACTGATGCTGTAGAACAGGGCAGCACTTGGGAAACACTCTGAATACCCAATGGCGCCAATCCAAATTGAAAGAAGTTTCCCGACGAAAAGGCACTTGTAATGGTTAACTCAAACTCTATTGAATCGCCAGGTGTAGCATAATTATTTGCACTGTTTAAATTTACGTTGTAGGATTGGCCGTTGGCCAACATGCAGCTAGTAAGTAATACAGCTAAAAAGGCTGTTGCTCGGAATATTGGTTTACTCATGGTTTATTAGTTTCCCTAAAATTAAGGAATTATGAGGTACTATTCTCCATAATTTGCTCGCCACGCATCAGGGAAAACCTCTATTGCTTCGTATATCCTATATCCCGGAAAATCTTTAAGGTAAATTCTTACCCAACCGTTCGCCTTGTAGTAGTCTAATTCTGATAAATCATTATAATAATTCTGCATCATTGACTCCTCAAAATAACTCTCTCTAAAACAAGCAATGATTATCAATCTCATGTCTTGATTTTGAGCAGATACGGTTGTTGTTTGACTGTTGTTTTCAACCGCAGCTATTTGAGAATCCTTGATCGTGTTTTTAGATGCAATAAGAAGGCTAACGCTCGCAGGAATATTCAATTCTGCTGGTTTAATTTCTTCCTTAAACGGATTTACACTTGACGAATCGACTCTTTTAATTAGCGTTGGTTCGTTTTTAAAAATGCCATACACCACATATCTAGTATGGAGACCTTCTCTAAACATAGCTCCTTCAAAAGATGCGATATCGGTTTCCGGGAATTCGACAGAACTCCTAGAAGTCAATCTATACTTAAGATCTTCGAAAATCATATTTCCAAAACGATCATACCCATCAAAATTGAAAATATCAAAGTAGAACAGGGTTGATTCTTCTAATGTGTCAAGAAATCGCTTATCATCCAACTCCATGGGAGTCAATGGAATTGTAATAACATTTGAGCTTGACGAACATGATGAGAAAAGAGCGCTCCACACCGCTATTAAAGGTAGAAACAATGTATATTGAAACCTCGTATATTTACAGAAGTTAATCAGTCCAATAGGCCAAGGAATATGTGGTTTCGACATAACTCTATTTTACTCTTGTTACTTGCTATTGTTTTGACACAATGTAGCGGTGGCTTAGTATCCACTAAATCTATAACCCCTAACCGCCATTCAAATATAGTCGTATTTCAAGATACCTTTTACTATCAAAATATCATAGACTTAAATGCAAGCCCTATTTCATCAAGCTCTGATAGTGTTTTCTTGATTAACCCTATTTCTGATACAGCCGTTAATAGCCGAGATTTAACCAACCTTACCGATTCGGTTTTTCAAAATGATTCGCTGCATCTTATACAAAAAGACACATTGTTTCTTGATGTGGACGGTGTAGCGGATGTTAGGAGCTTAAGCCAGCTAAACTTCATATCGCAGTACAGCAACTCCTCATCAGACTTTGTTAAATTTGCTAATGCGGATAATGACACCATGGAAAGCTATGCCGGATTTACAGCGCAAAATGCGAATAACCCGAACATCGTTCCCGCCATACCTCTGTATAATATTGATAGCGCTAGCATCTGTAGGTCATTTCAACTGAATACTTCTGTTGTTAATGATATGAATATTGATATCACCGGAACATTCTCACTTATCACAAACGGAAAGAAAATTTTATCTCTAGACACTGTGCTTTATTCTGGCGACAGTATTAATTTCAATACTACACTTTTCGGTGACACTTTAGGGAAAAATGTCAAAATTCGGTTCGAGGACGTAAGTTGTTTAGGGTTCTCCTCTCCGAAGTATATACAGAACCAGAAAACACTCAAGTTTTATTTGGGAATTGACTCTATTAGTGTGTTCCACGGGAAGGTAAAGCCCATGAATAAGCGCTTTTGGTTAGGTGACGATTCTATTGCAATGCCGTTCCAACCTTCTAGCGATTCATTGTTGGGATACATAAACTCTGGAGAAATTCAAGCAAAATATAAATTGATGGGTTACGACGGCCCTTTTTACATCATTCGCGAACTAAGAGACTCCGTGGGTTATACATATACCGATAGCAGCATAATGGTCTCTAGTCCATCTGAATTTATAAGCAACGTTCCGCTTCAACAGGATAGTATACTTTTAAATAGAGAGTTTATTAATGCAGCCTATTATTTGAGACCGATAAGTAGTTTTCCTGTAAGAATTCGACCCCATTATCGATTAGCCGGCAGGTATAGCGTCCCCTCAGAATGGGACATTAGCTATGTTCATGGTAAAGTCACAAAATCAACCGTTTTTACTACCTCTGTGTCCCCAGGTTTATTACCAAACAATAGTCACTTAACAGATAGCTTGTCTTTGAAGTCTGTACAACTTACAACTTCATTGACCGGGCCAGGTATAGGCTCTTATTTAGTGAGTGACTCGTTGCAGTTTACAACAAGCGGTGGCACAGTGAGCTACAATGATACCTCCGTATGGCGTTTAGGCAGCACTCCCAGCGATTTGTTCAATTTTACCCAGCATAAAATAGATAGAATAGTCCCTCCAGATTCCGGGGAAATTATTGGGGCCGTTCTAAATACGGCAGTTGGTCATGTAACTCTTACAGTAGATACCGTTATAGGTTTGCTCTTGAAAGAGAATTACACCGTTAAGCAAGGTCTGGCAACGTTAATAGGTTACGCAGAGGGTGCCATAAAGTATACCGCGGCGAGTTCACTTGAGATCAACACGAGTGGTGCTCTGGATTCGCTAATTCTAACAGCCGATAGTGTTGGTGTTCGCTTTCAGCTATCTGGATCTAGTCTTGTTGAAAGATCTACGGAAATGGAAATTCGATTAGCGGATAATCAAGGTAAAGAACTGTTTAACGATAAAACTACTCTCATGTTAAACACCGATCCTTGGCTTTCTAAGACTTTCGTTTTAGCTCCTCAATATCTTATGGGTGAACCGCTTAACTTATTATTAGTTGGGGATATACGCGAATTAGAAGGGTCCTATTTGAGTGTTCAAGACTATTTCCATCTTGCCGTAATCATTGACTTGTACGATTAGTGAATAAGAGAATCTCACATATCGTCCTCGTTTTTCTCATTTGTATGAGTGCTAAGTCACAAAATATTCTTTTGAATAATTGGTCAATACATGAACATCCGGATACTAACATTTTCCTGAGTTTAACCGCCATCGACCAATTCCGACACACAAATATTGGGATTGGAAAATGGGTAACAGGATCTATAATAAACACAAATAAGGAGGTTCTTGCATCAGATATCAGAAATCGAGAATTACTTAGATTCAGTTATTCAAAACCTGATTTTGAAATTGGTTTTTCTACGAGTCAATTAAGTCAGCATCATAGAGTCATAGGCGGCGTAGAATTTAATGGTATAATGTCTGGATTGTACCCTGATAACGATACAATGACGGTTCAATCCCTTAGTTCGCTACACCGAAGTACAGTTACGCATAGTTTAGAATTTACTAAAAAGGGACCTAACACTATTTTTCAGTTAGCAATTAACGGCTCCCAGATTAATTCCTTGAGAAACGTTAGTACTCGTGGTGAATTCATAAGAAATGAATTTATCTACTCTGGGGCTTATCAGACTTTGGATGCAACCTACAACGAGCAATTAAACTATTTGGGTTCACCCGAAGAAGCTCTAGGTGCCAATTTAAACTGGGGCGATTCGGTACGAATTACCTCTATCCTGCAACTACCGCTTTTACCAAGCCTAAACTTTCACATCATTCATCGGCCAACGGAATTTACCGAATTCCACTTACGAATGGAAGGATTAAGTTTTCAATCACAACTGCCTATGCGCTTTGCATCCGATAGTATTAGGTATGTACTGCGTTCAGGAGAAATCCCCAACTACGAAACCTTCACTGAAGAATTGCCTCTAATTTTAGATAACGATGACAACTACAGAAGGTTTGATTCCAAAGTAGTCAATGACACTACTCTATTTTATCGGGCAATCCCTCTTCGTTTAATGGGCGCCTACAAGGTGCAGATTGAGCCCTTAACAAGTGTCGCTTTCAGCTTCTCCTATACTCAATATGATCCGTACTCTATGGTAGTCTTAAATACCTTAGTTGAAAGAGCATATAATGATGAATTAAGAATTCAAGGTGGTTTTAGCGCTTCTGTTATTGGCGCTAGTGTTCAACCAAACCTAAGTCTAGGGATAAAATCAAAATTGGCTAATAAAATCACATTCTTTGGACACACTAACGCCTTATTAAGCTTTCCTTACATTAACTCAACATTAGTACCTTCCTGGGGCAATCGAATCCAACTTAACGCTACACTTCAATATCAATTGTTATGAAAAAGATCTTAAGTCTCGCTCTTTTACTGTTCAGCATTAGCGCGGTGAGTCAAAACTATAAACTCGAAGAAAAATCAATTTTATCGGGGGAAAACAAGATAGGTACATTTGAGATGGTCGTTGACACATTGAAAATTGTTCTTTTTGAAAAAGCCAATGTAGAATCTATGATTCCAGACATGGTCATTGATTTAGGTATTGATCCAAAATCTGTCCGTTATATCAGTGAGTCTTCATTTATGGGGAACGGGAGTATTCGTGAATTAGAGGTTTATATTCCTAGCCCAAAGAAAACACCTCCTTCTAAAGATCGTTTTCAATTCGCTTACAGTCTAGGGCGACATACAGACATGGTTAGTTTTAGGCTGAAGTATTATCGCTATTATGGTATTGACGCAACACTAGGTACGTCCATACATCGACTAGATAATGAGAGGAATTTCGCGTACATAGGTCTTTCCAACGAGTTTAATCAATTTTATAAACTAGGCTGGAGAGGCCACGCCTCATTAGGACCAATTCTAATGGCAACTTCTAACACTAATGAGATGACAATTTCAGGAGCGGTTTGCCTAAGTCTGCAGAAGTCTTTCGGAAAAAACGCGTATTTCGGACCGAAATGGTTTGTTGGCGGCTACAACGAACTTTCATTAGGAATAGTAATAGGTCTATAAAATGAAAAAAGCACTAGTCGTTATATGTTCGGTTGTATTGTCAACCCTAAGCTTTAGCCAAACCATATTGGTGGAAAAGGCAATTTATAATTCCACGAAACCAATTCACTTACACAGTATCAATGGCGATTTACGCGAAGTATATTTTAGTACTCCTCAAACCAAATCTATGCTCTTTTACAAAATAGCAGAAGATAAGGTAGTCGAAGATAAAACTATTACCGCGACCAGATTTAAGGGATTTGTAAGGTTGAACGAAGTATATAGCTTAGTTCAGTATCAAGATAGGATAGATGTTATTAGCGCGCTCCGAAGATCAGATCGATACACCCTAATTAACTCTTCAGAAGGGATTAATATTAACAGTATCGCCTATGATGTGGAATCTAAACTCTTCTACACATTATCTGGTGATAATATTCTGGAGATGGAATTGACCCAAGATGAGATCATAAGGGTCGATACTACTTTGAGAAAACTAAAGGTTGATGGTAAAGCACAACGCCTTTCGTCTTTTGGGGGCAAGCCTTTTGTTAGTGTAGAACATGGCTTAAACCTCAGCGATATCTACATGGTTGATAGTAATTCGACTTTAAAGCTGCGATACCCTATTAATTATAATGCCCAGAACGTGTCCATTGAATTTCTAAATGATGATACACTTTTCGTTTCTAGAAATCTGCGCCCAGGAGAATCAGAACTTGTAATGATTTATGCGAGTAATATTTCTCGACACCCAGACAGCCTTTATTTAGATAAAATTAATGACCGCGCCCAAGAGCAGATTGACTCCGTAAAAGCAGAAGCTATAGTGAATGCCTTAGAGTTCACTGATACTGTAACTCGAGATGTTGGACAGGGTAGATTTTCTACTTTAATTAAAAGAACTAACGACGCAATAGTCGCAATGACTACACTTAATTCCGCTCTTGGTGCTAATTCCAAATCTTTCATATCGTCAAAAGACAGTATGTATTTTGTCTTAGGGCCAAAAAGAACTTCAGAAACCGATGCGAAAAAAGATAGTCTCTACTATGCCAAAATGGGTTTAATGACATCAATAATTGATTTGGGTAAAGACAGTGTTGCTTTACCTGAAGACGTTATAATTCGTTTAAAATGTCTTGACAAAGAAACAGGTGAAAAACCTCCATTTAGCGTAGACTTCTATGAATATGAGACAAACACCCTTGTCAAAAGTGCAAATTTGTACGAAGGTGAGATTTGCTATTTCTCTTATATCCCCACGTATAAATTAGGCCTAACCATTACCTCTGAGGGCTACCTGCCCCACTCCATTCGCTTCGATAATACTAAGAAAGTTATTAGGCAAAAGCAGATTGAAAAACTAGTGCTCTTGCAAAGATTTAAAGAAGGTAAAGAAGGTTCTTTTACGTTAAATAATATTCAGTTTGACTTTGCGAAGTGGAACCTTACACCCGTTGCTAAACGAGAGCTAGATATAATAAAAACGTCGCTATCCACGGCAAAATCAGTAACTATAGAAGGTCATACAGACTGGATTGGCAGCGATTCATTCAATTTAAATCTCAGTAGAAAAAGAGCTAAAGAGACTCAAAAGTATCTTATCAAGAGTGGTTTAGATAAGTCTAAACTGAAAACTGCTGGCAAGGGCGAGAAGGAGCCAATTGCACCGAACAAAACTGCAGCGGGTCGCGCTAAGAACAGACGTGCTGAATTTATAATTAAATAGCCTAAAAGGCGAGGAGTCTATAAAGAATGGTGGATTGAGCGCCACCTGAGGACCGCGCTACAACTGCGTCTTTATTTGAAATGATGACGAAGTTAAAGTCGTCAACTTTAGTGTTGATCGGAGACTTTAAGCGCGTAGGAATGGAACGCTTGTCAAAATCAAACATATACACATCGTATCCAGAGGAAGCGGTAAGCGTTGAGTAATAGATTCGGCCATCATCATGAATAAAGGGATAAACCTCGTTGTTCGGTGTGTTAATTTCTGGGACTAGTTCTACCTCACCCCATTCATTGATGCCGGTTTTTAATATGCGATAAATATCCAATCCGCCTTCACCTCCTGGCATGTCAGAAACAAAATAAAGATAGCCCGACTTATCATCGTAAAACGGCTGAGAATAGGAATAACCTAGTTTTACAAAAGGAGGCACAGCGCATTGTGAGAATCCGTGTGAAAGATCAACGTGCAATAAAGTCATTCTAGTTTCAGCAAGAAAATCATTAAACGACTCATCATTGATGGCTGCAATCATAAATGAGTTACTGTCGTCGACCGTAACACCGCTCACATTATACTTAAGCACGTTTATCTCACAAAGGTTTTTTGTGCTCACGCGTTTTAACTTTTCCGTAATTAAATCAACGCTCCATAAATTAAATTTCTTACCCAATCTTCCTGGCATGCCGGCCTTATCACTCACATAAAACAACCTGCCGTCTCCAACATATGTTGCACCCAAAGAATTGTTTAGTGGCGAGGTCAACTTCGATATTTGAAAACTTTGATTGAAGAACGACGGTACCTCCGCCTCACGCTTATACTGTGCTTTCGCGGATAAAATTATTCCGCAAATAAATAAAACGCTATATATCGGCTTCATCATAAAAAGAATACTGGCGTTTCAACTATTCTGTTTGCAAACACATTCGCCTTAGTTAATCCATAACGAATGGTAGCCATGTGACTTTGTTGTGAGAATAAACTCAAGTCAGACAAGGGATACGAATACTGGTATAAAAATGAGAATCCATTATTACTGTTAATCTTATAGACCAACCCGACATTAGAGCTACCAATTAATATTCCCGAAGAAAGGTAGTCCTGGAATCGTAACATCATGTGAACATTCATATCAACCGGTGTATTCTCAACAATATTTAATAATCCGCTGTAGAGAAAATCAAAACCGTAAATCGTTTTATATTCACTCCCTCCATACAGATGAATGACTCTGGCTCCATAGTTGTCATTCAGGAAAAAAGAAGTTCGAACGGCATTTCGCATGGTCGCTCCAAAATAACTTTGACGACCATAGTATGCCCCGCTTATGTCCACGTTGTGGTACCACTTTCTAATTACGCCGTTAAGGATTACAAAGTCGTTTTGATCGATATACTGCTCAGATGGCAAATCAACATCTAATCTGTTCAACACATAGCGTACACCTGTAGAGAAATATTCATTTGGACTTATTCGTAGGTGATAAGAGGTTACAATACCAACCGCCGTATTTGAGATTGGTCCAACGTCATTACTCATTACACTGAGGTTATACCCAAACCTGCCTTTTGTCATTACATCATAGCTAATGTCTGACGTCACAGGGGCACCGTCGATACCCACCCAACGTTGGTCGTGACCTGCTGAGATAGTTCCACTCAATCTTCCCGCGTACGAAGGTGAGATAGCCACTGGATTGAACAAATAATTGTGCAAAGATGGATGGCTTTGGCCAGTGACATCGAGCGTCAAGACCAAAAAGAGCAAGCTATAAAAAATCGTCTTTTTCATCATTAACGTGCTAAGAAGATATAACCGGTTTGTGTCCACTTGTTCGGCCTAATTTCAAGTACGTAATAATACGTCCCTGACGGGAGTGATCCATTAGTAGACCATACCACTGTTCCAGAGGTGGACCCATTAAAGTTAATGTTAGTATTCTCTACTTGGTACACTTTATTACCCATTGAATTAAATACCGTGAACTTAAAGTTATTGAAGTATTGTAGGCCAGGAATAAATAACGCATCATTATCTCCATCCGAGTTAGGTGTAATAACAGAAGGGATATAGAATTCGCACATGTCTGGATCCAAATAGTTAGGCCACCCATCGCCATCACAATCATCTAATGGAATGCCGTCACGATTGTAATCGTACTCTAAACTATCTGGCAACCCGTCATTATCACTATCTAAATCGTATGCATTTGGTAAGCCATCTAAATCATAATCCGCGTAAGTCTCGATAGAATCAGTGATTAAATCACAATCGGAGTCTATTGCAAATACGCTAGTTGAATCCCAAGCATAACATCCATTAGTGTCGATCACTTCTATGTAATAGAGTCCTGCAGATACAGAGCTATCAGCTAGGGTCGTGTCTCCTGAGGTCCAAAGAATATCATATGGAGTTGTTCCTCCTGCAACGAAGGCAGAAATAATTCCGGTAGTGTCCTCTGCACAATAAACGTTACTATCTGTAGCAGCAAGAACGACAAGTGGATCCGGCTGTGGCACGAATAATTTACGTGAAATAGAAGTATACGCCAATGTGTCTTTAGGTGTACATCCATTAATGTCGGTAACTGTTATGTATACGCTATCTGAAGGAACCGAAATAAATCCAATGGTGTCTAAGGTTGTCGATAACGTATCGAAGTTAAATAGTGGATTTAAGCCTCCCGACGTTTGAACTAATATGGTTCCCGTAGTATCCCCAAAACAGAGTACTGGTGTCACGATCGCTGTATCTACGGTAAATGTGATTAAGCTATCGACATAATAGAACTGAGGTGCTTTATAGTCTACAAAACAGCTTGGATCAATGGTGTCTTTCACATAAATGAATGACGTATCACCCTGACTCAATGTGTCGTAAGACGTGACAAGCCCCCAAGTTGCATTCAATGTTGAGTTTGGTATAGAGTCAATGGTGTATTCTAATCCATTACCTCCCGTCGCATAAATTTCCAAAATTGCATTTGAACTATCCCAACACGATACAGGGCTTGTGTAAACACTATCAAGTCGAATAGAGTCCGGTTGGTTTAATGTCACGCTACTCTCAACAAAACAGCCTTTATAGTCTTCTACAGACAGATTGTAAGTTCCTGCCCATAAAGAATCTGCTACATTCCACGATAATGTGTCAATAAAGTATCCATATTGACCTTGGACTGCAGAGGTAGAATCGAAGCTCCATTCATAAACAAATCCTTGAAGTGAATCTCTATACGTTGCCGGATTAGACGGGTCATAAGATGTGTTAGGATCAATATTACCCCCTATGATGACCACTTCAATAGAGGACGAGTCAAATACTTCATTACACAGGAGATCCGTGGTTACAAAGTTAATGAACATTGGACTAGGCTCTTCAATCTCAATACTGTCGCGAATATCCAAATACGTCTTCTGAGCTTTATGGTAATAGTACGCTGGACAATTTTTATCATCTTCTATCGTTGGGAAATATTCCGCAGGCGCTATATTTTCGAAGAGACTTCCTGTCTGGTAATTCAATGTGTCTAGCGAATAACTTATGTTATTCCCTCCTGAAGCATAGAATTCTACGAATGCATCCGTTGAATCATAACACTGGACCGGTATGTAGTATAAACTATCTAGACGTAGGCTATCAGGCTGGTCTATATAGTGATATGGACTAATCATATATTCATTCACACAACCCATAGGATCCTGTAAAGTGTTCTTCAGGTTTGATACTTTTAAGTGGTACCAGCCAGTGTCAAGGGAAGCAAAAGTATTCTGAGTACTCCAGCTTCCTAATTGCCCGCCGTCTACGGAATAAACTAACTGCGGTGCTACGTAGGCTATATCATCGTTATCCGGTATTATACCACCATGTGCAAACATCTGTATAACTGCGTCATCATTCTCTACTCCATTGACCTCTGGATCATAACAGGAATTCGGAGTAACCAAAATACTATCTAATACAATTGGTCCCGGTGATCTTAGTTCATACGAACGAATTTCATCGTAGTATACATAACAATTGTTTTCATCCCTCAGGGTAACATAATAGCTACCGCTATCTAGGCCATCATAATGTAAATATCCAAATCCAGTGGAGTCAGATGTATACGTTGCCCCAGAGTCTACACTCACGTAGACATCATTAGTAGACGACCACGAAATATCGATTCGTCCATTTTCTGAACCCCAACAACTTATGTCGTTATGTACTCCAGCTGTGGTCATTGTCGTAGGTAATGTTGTCTCTAGTCTAAAACTTGACTTTGGTCCTTCGAATAATTCAACATCCATTGTCCCTGCAAATGTGCTTCCAGTGAACGCCTGGACAGAGACCGTATCATTAATCGTAGTCGTTGTTAATTTCGCACGATGGTATGAGGCAATATCAATTTTATAAAGACCTGGATCAATGCCTTCATCTGATATGTTATAGTTTACAACTGCCTGCCCACCATTAATACCTGTTGGAAGTGAGCTCGATGTTGCTGAAGTTCCGTTCACATTAAGAACATCTTCTGTGGCAATAACTTTTACTATTGTATCTGATCCGTTTAACTCGCTTAACTGTATCGCGATATATCTTGTTAAAACCATTTCTGAAGACCCTGTCAACTTCTTAGAATACGAAACTTCTGTATTCTGGATTGAATTATACGGCACCGTTAAGGTTAACCAAGAGGCGTTTTCAGTTATTTTAAGGTTTCCATTGGGCGACCAGAAAAGTGAGTTTGACCCCGAGTAATTAGTGGATATTGCCACACCTTCTCCCAGTAATGGGTCGTAGCCGCCCACAGACTGCGATCCGTTATTGGTAGTTATTCCGACAACTACTGATTTCGAGGCACTGCTGTCAGGTTGAGAAGTTCTTTGGTATACGGGACAGCCTATAGAATCCGTGACTTGAATGTCATATATTCTCCGCACTTGATTCGAGCTGGTTGAAGATTGTGTGTACGGGCTAAGCCCCTCAAATAGGTTCGATGTTTGTAAATTTCCTCCATTATCTATAGAATACAAAAGCTCATCTCTTCCCGTAGCCATAATTTCTATGCTCGCGTCATTTGTATCATGACAAGATGGACGAGATGCCAATATCTGAGTAATACGTATTGGATCAAGTTGGTTTATTGAGAAGAATCTGTTCTGATTATATCTTACCGAAGAACACGATGCTGAATCCTGAGCAACTACCTCATAAGAACCCGCTCCAATTCCCAACGAGGAGCCAGATTGATAGCTTGGGCTAGTCACTGAATCACCAAGAATATAATTCCATGTTACTGGGTACGGCCCTGTTGCTAGGACACTTAAAACCCCATCAGAATAATCGTAACATGTTGCGTCACTGGTAATGATAGTATCCACTTGAACTTGATAAACCTCAGCTGACAACTGGATTTTTGGGCTTGTACAACCCGTAAACTTATTAACGTGACGTACGTAATAAACGCTCGTTCCTGTATCACTTGTTGATATCGCAGGAATCGTATCTAATGAATTGTCATTCGCATCAAACCACTCAACATTCAAATTACTTAAGTAGGAAGCACTATAGGGTCCTCTGTTTACGCTCAGCGTATCTTCCGGAGAAGACTTACATATGAAGTAGGTTTTCGCAACAGGCGCTAATGGTAACGAACGTATTACAATAACCGCAGTGTCAAACTCACTTGCGCAGCCTGTAACTAAATCATATTGCTGGACATATCTGTAGAACGTTCCAACACTATCTGTTGATGGAGCCGGTAATACTGTCAAAGTATCAGTTGAGCCGTTATCTCTATACCATAGTAATACATTATTGTTTTCTAAGGCGCTTGCTGTAATAACAGTAGGGTCCTCATATTGACAATATTCGTAGTCACGAATCATTGGTTTTTCAGGCAAGGATTGTACGCTCACCATCTGCTCGTAACTGTATTCACAGCCATCTATTGTAGTTGCACGCGCAATATATAATGACGTTGTGTCTGGTCGGTGAACGAAAGAAGCTCCAGTACCTTGTGTTTGAATTAAGAAAGGTAGCCCGGAAGGTGCCGTTGACCTGATATCCCAAACAATTGAGCTAAATTTCTGTGCGTTCGACAATACAAGACTGATTTGCTCACCAGCACAGATATTGAATTGGTTATTTAACGTAGATATCTCAGCTGCAGGCTTAGATAAGAAATATACTTGCGCAACAGAGTAATCACTAAAACAGCCGTTTCTAGTATCTTCTTGTTTAACTAAGTACGTAATGGTATCTGTGATGGTTGCACCACTTACAACTGGAATGTTATTTAAGGCAGTAGCGCTGTCTGACAAGAACCAATGTAATGTTCCAAACGGCTGGCTTAGCGCGTCAAATCCTAGCGTGTGTGAAGCTACAGGTGAAACTTGAGATGTGTTTTCTTCACAAACTTCTATAGCTTGAGTTGTCGGTGATGAAGGCAACCCGTTTACTGTTATTCGAGCGGTATCCATCGGGCTCGAGCATCCAGTGATTGGATCATACTGTTGAACGTATCTGAAGGATATACCTGCTGTCTGTGTAGATGGCGCTGGTAGAGAGGTTAGCGTATCGATAACGCCGTTAGCTTTATGCCACAATAACTTATTACCGCTTGAAAGACTATCGGCAGTTATCGGGTATGCATCTTCAAATTGACAATATTCATAGTCTAAAATCGCAGGTCTCGAAGGAAGAGGTTGAACCGTAACTAGCTGCTGGTATTCATAATCACACCCGTCATAAGTCACTACATAAGCTGTATAAATAGTTGATGATAATGGAGTATGCGTAAATGTTGCACCGGTACCCTGATTATAAACTATCGGAGATCCTATTCTATCGACTCTCCATCTTATCGTAGAAAATTCTTGAGATTGGCTCAGTCCAAGAGTAATAGATTCTCCAGAACAAGTCTTAAACAGCGTGTCTGTTGAAATAATCTTAGCATCCGGTTTTAATAAAAGGGTAACAGGAGCTAACGCGAATTCACTAAAGCAACCGGTTCTTAAATCCTGCTGCTTGACTAAATAACCTGTCGATTGAGCCAAAGACTGTCCGTTAATAAGTGGCAAGCTGTCTATTGCTGTGACGCTATCCAGCTCATACCAGCTTAAAGATCCATAGATCCCCAATGTCGTGTCTGCAATAGGCCAAGAAATTCCTCCCCAATCTTCACATAATTCACGTTCCTGTGTTGTTGGCTTTGTTGGCAGCGCATTAATCGTAATTACAGCGGTATCCATCTCACTAACACACTCGGTTACCGGATCGTACTGTTGGACATATCTATAAAGTATTCCAGCAGATTGAGTGCTTGGTGCCGGAAGAATTGACACAGTATCTATTTGGCCATTTGCTTGGTGCCACAATAATTTATTTGTTGAACTAAGGCTATCTGCCACAATTGGATAAGCACCTTCAAATTGACAGTAGACATAGTCTCTAATAGCAGGTTTTTTAGGTAATGGCTGAACTGTCACTAGTTGAGTGTACTTCACCAAACAAGAATCTATTGTCATTGCCTCAACAATGTATAATGTTGTTGTATCCGGGCTGTGGGTAAAGGTTACGCCCGACCATAAATTAGGGACGTATTCTTTGGTTCCATCGGGCTTGGTATATTCAACATTCCAAGTTGCTGAAAGGAATGACTGAGGTGAGGTTAAGGCCAAACTAACCTGATCACCACGACAAATCTTATACAAGCTGTCAGTGCTAATTATAGTTGCATCAGGAATGGCGTGCCACTCCACTAGTGCTTGAGATATTTCAGAGAAACATCCAGTTACTGTATCTTTTTGCCTTACCGTATAGTAGGTGGACTGTGAAAGAGTCGATCCCGAAGTCAACGGAGTTCCTACAATTGAGGTTAAGCTATCGGCTTGATACCAATTTAAAATACCATCAGTTATCGTAGTTTGTGCATAAGGTGCTACAGGAGTGGTATCATTCGCGCAAACCTCAACTGGTGCGGTTATTGGCGACATGGGTAATGGGAATATTCTTGTTTCTACATCCCCGTAGACTGTTGTACAACCGGTTACCGTGTCTGTTTCAGTGTAGTAGTAAACTAGCGTATCTACCTCGTTAGTATTTGGTGTTGGGGCAGTAGGCAAGGCTGCTGTTCTGGCTTGTCCCGTATACCAAGTAACCTCACCTAAAGCAGAGGTTCCTGTGGCTAATCCGCTTGATACAGGATATGATGTTTCAAATTGACAGTAATCAATAATTAAAGAGGCCGGGGTATCAAGTGGTTCTATTACGGTCAACCATAAGAAATCAAGGTTTGCACAACCATTGGTGTCCTCGACGAAAATATTGTATTTAATCGTAGAGTCCGGACTAATCAAATTACTCATTCCCGTAAGTGATGGATAACCTGGTATGTCAGTAAACCACGTTAAACTATCAATTACGCCCGTAGACGATGTAAACTGAAGGCTTACACTGATGTCTTGCCCAAAACACAAGATTCCATCTGCATCACTCGAAACTATATCGTATTGTGGACCGTCTAAGTAATATACCGGAATAACTGATTTCGAACCTGTACACCCGGTGCTCGTATCGGTATAGCTTACAAAGAAGTATACAGTGTCATTGAGTCCGTTCCACGCAACTTTGGGCGATAACGCCAATGGTGTTAACGTATCAGTATCATACCAATTAACTCTGAATAAAGTGTTGGTATCAACATTTGCTAAAAGATCGAAACCGCTAGGATCCGTTTTACACACAAAGGCAGGTTTTGTCAAAGGTGGATTTGGTTCTGCAACCCATTCAAATTCAACTTTTGATAACGGACTACGACAACCTGTTATGGTGTCCACCTGACTGACATACCAAGGTCCTGCGGATGAATCTGGTATTGGCGGCGTCAAACGAAGCGAAGTCAAATTATTTTGATCGTACCATTCTATGGCATAGCCATTAATCGGCGTAGCGCTCAGCGGTCCAACATAATTACCAAAGCACACCTGCGGTAAGTTAACAGTAGGAGGAGGTGCTGGAGCTAATACTGTGATATCTACAGAGTTTGAAGACACCCCAACTGTGAGCGAATAGACCATTCTTCGTAAGCTAATCGACTCTATAAATGGCTCATTTGGATCAAACGGTAAAACTGGCTGCATGTAGGCATTACCACTAAGGTCTTTCAAGGTATCCCATTGTGGTGGTGACACGTCTAGATTGAGGTATTCCCAAACATAGCGATATAAACTATCCCCGCCTTCCGGCTGGGTGCCGGTAAGATCTTGCGCTTTACCTCCGTAGCAAATCATCTGTGAGCTACTTATAACGCCTGGAACGAGATCATAGACCTTAACCAACAAACTATCATTGCTGTAACACTTCAGATTCCCAAATTGGTCCGATCTATAAGCTCTTCCCTCAATCCAATTGGTTCCCGAGGAAAGGAAAATGTTTTTAATGGTATCGCTCGTTATACCCTGTTGCTGGCTGTTAATTCTCCATTTATAATCTAAGGAATAACCGGATACAACACCGGACTGTATTGTAAATGTTAATGGATGTCCTGTTGGGATTTTAAAGGAATTATTGATCTCTGAAACAGCAATTTGAGGAACATCTAAAACCTGAATTTTTACTGTGTCTGATATCGCAAAACCGCCTTGATCGTAAACATAACGAAGAATCTGGAAATCACTTTCGTAATATGAATTTGGTAGTAACGTATCCGAGAACACTAATACACTATCGTCTATGTTAAGAATGGTGTCTCCATTAATAAACCTTTGCGTTGCAGGGTCAATTATTGCAGGAGATAAAATCTTCCACTTGAAAATATAATTCCCTGAACCCCCTGAAGGATAGCCAAGGTTATTAATGTCCGTCGGATGCTGACCGTAACATATTTCCTGCAGCAATGACGTAGTTGACGCAGCAGTACCTCCTGTAACGGGGGCTCCTGTTGCCGTATAATTAAATCCTATTGCGCCAGGATCAAATGGATTAATATGTATGTAGATACTATCAATTCCAACACACCCAGTCGCGGTATCTGTCCCCTTAACGGTATAGTATCCTGATACGGACGGAGTTACTGTAATTGGGTTTGTACTTCCAAGAATTCCAAGGGTTGGATTATCAGGATCGTAACCATCTGGATCAAAGAATTCGTATATATCAGCCCCCGCAGCGGAAATTGAAACCATACCTGCAGCGCCATTAACACTTGCTGCTGGTATTACTGTATTAGAGGCCGTTATATTCACCGTACTTAGCGGAGTGACCTGTATTGTTATTTTCGATAGAGGTCCTTCACAACCGTCAATACTAGTGGCGCTCACCCAGAAGTAGGTATCACTCTGTAAATTACTAATGTCAATAAATGCTTGAGGCTCACTTAAAGGGTCGTCATACCAATTCAAACCTGCATATTGACCTGGATTAACCATCTGGGTTAATGGGACTATTTCTGCACCAAGACAATATGCGGTATCTCTTACTATTGGGGCAGCTGGAGTTGGCGGTTGAGTTACAATCAATTCTCTTCTTGGACTCTCACATCCATTCTGATCGATTAATGATACCCAATAAGAAATTGAATCCGGAGTAAGGGTGCTGTATGAATCGTAGAATGGTTTGACTGTTGTGGCCGACGTTGAGTTGAACGAGTTATACCAATACAATGTGAACTGACTGTCATCATAAGTAATAAATGTATCAAGAGTTCCTGCAAAGGTATTCGCACAAATACGCGTTAAATCTGGTACAGCAACAACTGGGGCGGTCTCATTAGAATTAATAACTACCCAGATAGAATCTCTTGTCGATTCACACCCGGTATTTGTATTTACTTTGGAAACAGTGAAAAGTCGAGCACCAGTAATGCTACCATAAACTTTCTTATTAGGATTCCAAGCGTAATCTGTAGATGTAGGAGAATCCCACCATTTCAATTTTAACGGTGAATAGGTGCTATTAACATATGGAGCGAGCTCAATAGAATCTTGACGACAAGCATAGATCGTATCCACCGTGAAGATGTTTCTCGCTGGTCTAGGATTAATTTTAACGTGGATTAATTTCGCTGTACTCTCACAATAACCATTCGTATTGGTTATAAAGAAGTAATAATTCGTGTCTTTATCGGAAGAAATAACCGGTAATTCTCCCGTTCCATTCCAAAGGTTCGAATTAAGATCATACCACCTCAACGTTGTACCTGGATTAAGACCTAATACACGAGCATCAAAGTCATTAGTTGCATCGCCTTCACAATACTCTAGAGTACCTCCTATTGGTGCGGCAGGCTCAGGTAATGTCTCGATCCATCCAAGCGCCCACTGACTTTCACAAGTTGCGCCGCCCACCGGAACTTTATTTCTAAGTGCATAGTAGAATGAATCAGTTGTAGCCGTCGTAACAGTCGTGAAATTGACGAAATAATTTGCAGGCAGAGCCAAGCTGTCCATTCCGTACTTGATCATCGTGTAATTTTGATCATCGTACGTTGCAATGTCATTAATATTGAATGGTCCCGCACCGTTACATATGATTGCTGAATCAACTACTGGCATCGGTGGTAATTCAACTTCATTAACTACCATTTTTGCATAAGGAGAGTAACATCCTGTGGTCAAGTTTTCATATGCTACCCATAAAGAATCTTTATCCCCTGTCATCGGGAATAATACGGTGGAGGTGGCATCTAAGAAGCTCTCATCAGGATATCTAGATGGGGCAGTATACCAATGCACCTTGACGCCCGCATTATTATCAATATAATCGGCCAAATCGTGGTCCCAATCGTCTTCACAAATGAATGGATTTGTAACTACAGGTGTATTAGGTGCGTTCAATGGTACAACAATTACGGAAGGCGAAGCGTCAGATAAACAAATGACTTCCTCATCGTCACCGTTTAGTTCAGAGTAATAGGCTTTCGCGTAGTACGTACCTGGCGTGCTTACTGCTAATGATCTTGTAGTGTCTAGAATACCTTGACCGACACTGTACCATACGTAGTTATACCCTTCAATAGGATAGGCTATTCTCAGCGTATCACTCTCGCCTGGACATAAATCCAATGCAGCAGGCAAAATACTTGGCTCTTGAACTAAAATATCTTGAATCGTGAATTTAGCCGTATCACTAGTACAACCACCAATATTCTTAGCTACTATCCCATATTCACCGGCGTTTTGGAATGGAACAGTCGACGAATTATTAGGTCCCGTTTGATACAATAACGATCCGTTATTCATGTCGTACCAATAGTAATCTACTCCAGGCTCGATTGGTGAAATTTCTACATCTATAGTAGCATCCTCACATTTCTTATACGGTGACTGATCTGCTAAAAGTGGTTCACTAGGAAGCGGCGCCACCGTTACCGTTACTTTATTTGTACTTGTGTCTCTACAGCCTTCACCGTAATTAGCCACAACATAATACTGTCCCGCAACGTCTACTTGTATTGACCCGTTACCGCCTGTTTGAGTTGTATTAACTGGATCAATTTGCCCCGTTTTCCACCATTGGTAATTCACCGTACCCGATTGCAAAGATCCAGCAACATTCGTCCAGTTTGAAACAGATAGTGTTATTCTATCTCCATCACAAAGTTCTGCGGTTGGAGATGGAGTGACGATAGGCTCAATTATAGTATTTCTAATGATCTCTAATTCGTCAGAATATGCCGGATCACAACCTTGTGAAGGCTTGCTCGATTTCACCCTGTATCGACCAGGTCCCATGTTCGAGAATCTTGTTTCCGACTCCAACAATGTCGGGGTATACGTAAATGACTTACCAGGCAAATCCTGCCAAGTACCTGGAACTGCTTCCTCTTGAAGTGTGTATACTACATCAGTTTCAAATTCATTAGTTAGGATAATCGTTGCTTCATCGCCTGGACAAAGTTCTGTCCAACGCTTACCTACCCATTCACTGTTCGGTGCATACCCAGTCCAGCCAAATTGCGCCTCAAGAGGACGAATGATTGGCGTAAGTAGAGGTTGGTATTTCAATTCGACTGAAGTGGATAATTCAGACCAACATCCATTTACTAATCGCTTAGCGCGATAAACCCCAGCGGTATTTGTGGTAATTGAATTCGATGTATAACTAGCTCCGTTGATTTCAGCACCATCTCTATACCAGATGTATTGACCAATAGTGTTGTTTTGATCTGTTAAAGTGATTGATGCACCTGAGCATAGGCTCACAATACTTGAGTTGTTAATCACTGGTGCGGCCGGTTGCTGCGTTTCTGTAATGATTATGCCATTACTCGATACCTGACAGTCATCCTCGATAATTCTGGCATAATACGTTCCACCATGCTTAGCATAATGAGAGGTGTTATTGTCCTCATCAAGAGTAGCTGTTTCAGTGTTACTAACCACATAATACCATTCTACCGTTTGCCCTACTCCTAAACTTGGTATTTCTAATAGCGTACTGTCACCAGCACAAATGGTATTTGTGAAACCTGACGCTACAGATGCAACAGGGGCAAGTAGTTGCTTCTCTTTTACTCTTAAAATATTGCTGTATTTGACAGTACAGCCATTATCCGGATCGCTAACTTCAACCTTAAAGTCATCATACGTGGTAGAATTGTTGTCCACCATCAGGTTAATAAACTTCACGTCATTTACACCGTCTGCGACTATTGAGTAAGGGTCTCCAGATAACGGGTTATCGACAGTGTCGTATCCTGCAAGATTTACATCTTTAAATAGCGTATACGTAAGACCTTCAATTGCATTAGGAACGTACAAGGCGAAGCTCTCGTCAATACAAACCTCATAAGTTTCCACGCCCGATTCGTTTACGCTTATTCCATTATCCACTCCTAGAGATGGTGCGACTAAACTAGTCAGCGTAAATACCTGAACTTCCATCGTATCACCAACGCAGCCAGTTGTAGTATTTCTAGCAACAACAAGTAGTTGTTTAGTTGGTAGCATGGTTGGTGCAGATGCTGTTTGCCAGCTTCCGACCGAATTAATATTAATATTAGTATTTGGGGTCCATCCTGTTGCAATACCATTAACAATGTAGCTGTACTCACGATCGGCTTGAACGTTACTAATAGACACTGGCCAAATAGCTCCTTCACATACGGTATCGTTTGCAAAGGCGATTTGTGGTGTTTCTGGTTTCGGATATGCTGTAACTGTTATTGGTTCGCTATACTTAGTGCAGCCGTCTAGGTTCTTTGAAACTCTGTAAATACCTGCGCCAATACTCGTCTGACTGAGTGTGTTTGCGGCGAAAATAGAATCTGCTAAAGTGCCAGATTTACCGTAATACCATGTATACGAAACACCTGCAGGATCTGATGATGAAGCAGTTACATTTAAAGTTACGGCACCTTCGTCGTTCTCGCACAATGTTGTACCCGATGGTAATATCTGTGGTTTGGAAATATTGACTCCTGTAATATCTATTGTGTCTGACTGAACCGCAGATCCTGAAACACTGGCATCATCAACCTCAGAATAATATTTACCCGCGGAAACCCCTAAGAATTTATTCGTCGTTCCATCATAAACGAATTGATATATATCTCCGTTGTCATCGTACGCTTTTTGAGACGGCATATTGATTGTAGGGATTTCCCAAAGGGTATATCTCTTGCCAAACTCAGGTCCAACCACTTCGAGATCAAAAGAACCATTGTTACAAATCGAAATCGCACTATTCTGTGAAACCGGTATACCCTGCGCCGCTAAAATGGTATCAATAGGCCTAACTATCATTTGAGGGTTAAGCAAGCTTCTCGATGTAAACTCCGCTGCTGAAGAAGTATCGCTAATACAGCCCAATGCATCTCTAATAATTACCGCGTAGTCGCCAACACTCGAAATAGTCGTGTCGTAGTTATTAGACGTCCATTGTCCTGGAACGCTATTGACAAACCATCGATAGTCATATGATGCTAATGCAGGTGTTGCGGTAAGGGTTACATATTGGTTTGCATAAAGAGCATTGTCTCCCTGGTAATTCAATGCAGGTTTTTGAGGCTTCTGATTAACATTAAGGCTCTTAGAAGTCTGTGAGGAAATTTTACACCCCTGTTTTAAGAATCTTACTTTATATGTGCCTGCATCTGTGGCTTTAAACGTTTGCGCGGTTCCTAATACATTTTCAGGATCACTTATTTTATACCATTCAATAGTAACATCAGTTGGCATACTTGGGTATCCGTATGCAGGACTTGTTCCAGTAACATAAATAACGGAATCACCTTGACATATTGAATTAATACCAGCATACGCCATATCCTCTGTTAGTAGTGGCGTTGGCACTTGAATGTTGTCTTCTACAATTATATAATTTGACCATTTCTCATTACATCCTGGTTTAGTAGCACGAATTCTATAAATTCCTGTACCACCAGTAATTACTACTTCAGGGCTAATGTTGTCGCCCGCGATAAATTGGGAAATAGGATTCGTTTGGGTATAATAATATGTCCCTGTATTGAAATATCCGTTTGAGCCCCCGCTCAAATTCCAACGATAGACAGAGTATGTGGTTCCATAAGACGTGTCTCCGATAGCAATATCTATTTCATTACCAACGCAACTAAAGACTGTATCTGTAGGTCCAGACCATTGTGCGTATTGAGGAGTAGCTACAGGTGTTGGTACCACTTCTTCAAACACAACAATTACATCCGACTGAGGACCCTCACATCCCGCAGTATTCACCGCTGATACTGTCCAGTTTCCGCCATCTTCTATTGTTCTGTAATTATTGGTAGCGTCTTCTATATACACCCCTTCTCGATACCACTTAAAATAGGAGTTTGAGAAGTTAGAGATCTGGAAACTTATACTCTGAGAACCTTGACAAATCGTATCGCTATAATCGTTTAGAATAGGTTTTGCGGGCAGCGATTTTACTTGAATTAAGCCAGAAGTATTTTCGTATTCACAGCCTGCCACTAGATTTGTGTACGCATATACTTTATAGAAACCATCATTAATAGGCGTATAGTTGTTTAAGAAACGTGTAACAGAAATAGTGTCGTTCGAATTATCCGTTCTTATCCATGCATAATTCCAATTTGAACTATAGGGTACGCTTAATGAAGTGGTCGATCCTTCACAGACTATTGTACTTCCGGAAATATTGAGGTTAGGAACCGCTAATTCGTTAATTGCAATATTATTACTCGTCGATACAGATTCACAATCACCTTGTATGGTTTTAACTGAATAGTTTCCGGATTCGGTAATAACAAATTGCAACGGTGCTGTGGAAGCAGGGTCGTAAACTAATACGCTATAGTCCGGGTCAGCACCAACGCCTGTGTTCCATAATTCAAAAGACTGACCAAGCTTCGGTGAGACTGGAGTTACATTAAGAGTAACTACTCCTCCATCACACAACCATCCTCCTGAAGTAGAACCTGTGGCATTTACTGAAATTGTTGGAGCGCTAAGGTTTACGAAATCAACTGTGATTGCATTAGATGCTGTAGATATACAGCCAGAAGCGTCTTCAGCTTTCACAGAATAAACACTAGAGGAGGTCGCTGTGTAAATCTGCGTTGGACTAGATACAGGACTTGTATTCGAATACCACTGATAACTAAATCCAGTTTGTGGACTTGTTACTGATAAATCATGACTAGATCCGCCACAGATCTCAACATCACTTTGCGTGTTGTATTCATTCTCTATTATCGGTGCGTCAGGAGATTTTAGAACTCTCACTGATATTGTATCTCCGGTCTTACATGTTGGAGAATACTCGCTCATTACTTCAACAATATATTCGATATCTCTAAAGGTTTCACCTGATTGCCAAACCATGTTTGACGCAGTAAAAGAGGGTACTGATATGGCCGTTTGATTAACTCCTGATGCGTATCCGAGGAATGAAATATCGACGGCGTCATACCAAGTATGATTAGAGAATGCATAATTTCCCGAATTCGTCAAGCTAATTGTAACTCCGCCAGAATTCTCACAAACCTCAGTGGAAGAGGCTGATAGAATAGCCTTAGGCATGGATACCGTACGAATCTCATAGGTCGAACTATAACTACTAGATAAGCAATTATTTTTCAGCGCCTTTACCTTGTACGTGCCAGCACTCGCAACGTTGAATACTGCCCCAATAGCTGAGGATGGACTGATTGTGTCTATTCCATTTCCTTGGTCGTCGAAAAGAACAAATGACGTCGCACCAGGATAATCAGTGTAGTTAGTAATCTCTAAATCAAACGTATTTCCTTGATCACCGCAGATATATGCAATTGATCCTGAAACAGCATTCCATTTTAATTGAACTATGGATAAATAAAGGTCGTTAACCTGGAAATATGTAGATAAATTTGATCCACAACCCGATGACGAAACCGCCTCAGCATAGTAATTATAACCACCGTTTGACAAAGTCCCTGCGTTAAACGTTGTACCGGAACCCACATAATTACCTGAGTTTGATGTAATATTCGTCTGCGAAGAAGACTTATTCAATCGATACCAGTTATACGTAACTCCTGAAATAGGGTTGTTCACTGAAAGCTCCATCGTGCTTCCTGAACAAATCTCATGTCCTGTCCCCGCTCCGCTTTCACCAACTATAGTTGGTGCTGACGGTAATCCGTTAATAGTAACTGTTTGTGTTGATGCGGCCGCCACAGTACATCCATTATAGGTGACGCTTACTTCAAAAATAACATCGTGTGTACTTGACGCGCCACTTATTGTCTTAGAGTTTGGTGATGCAGAGTTACTGTTAGCAGTAATTGAGTTGATATCTGGGTCATCGTTTGTCCAGGTATAAGTCGCGCCCGACTTGTAATTTGACACCGAAAGTATAATATCTGCAGCGTCACAAACACTATATGTTGGCATGGCAATAACAGGTGCTGATAGATTTACCGTTTCTACTCTTACCTCTAAACTTCTATTGAAACAAGTTCCGCTAGTACCATCATAAATTGTTGCTCGATAGTATCCTGAAAGAGTCGGTTGATGATGACCTTTATTATCTGAAGCGGTCAATTGCGTCCAAGTTCCTGATCCCAAAGATCTTACCTCCCAGATAATATCATATAATCCTGAAGTATCCGCTCCTGAAATTCTTAATGGATCCCAAGTACTGGGGCAGACGTATTGAATGGTTGTAGAATTGGGAATAGCTAATGCTATTGTAGGGGTAGGGAGGGCTACTTCTACTACCTCTAAAGGTGACGATAGTTGGGACTCACAACTGGTGTTAATATTTTGAGCCTTAACAAAATACTTTCCTTCACTATATACAATGAAGCCTGTATTATCAGAATTTAAAGATGGAGATGACACTAAACTAGGTGACCCATAAGGATACTGAGAAGGGGCCAGGTAGTACAATAAATAATTTTCGCTTGATAACGTTGTTCCTATCTCTATCTCTATTCCTTCTGAAGCACAAGTGCTAGAAAGCGAAGTTGCACTTGTTGTGGCAAATGTTATCGATGGCGTATTCGGTGCATTATCAACATTCAGAGTTAACGCTTGTGATCCAATCGTAGGAGAAGTTGCGCTACATGTTACGCCAGTATAGTCATCCCTTACATAGATCACGGCACCGTCATGTGTTGCATTTAAGGTCAATCCAGTAGATGCATTGATTTGAACGGGAGTCGTAGAGCCACTTAAAATGTACCACCAAGATCGATTCGATCCAACTGCAGTAGGGGTGTTTAATTCCGATACAGTAAAGTCTGTACCCGTCCCCGTAAAGCTTAAAACTTGACCCTCACAGTAGTTAGCGGTACCATTTACAGGTATAACGGTCAATGTTGCAGGGGTGATGATGTTTACGGAGACATCATCTGAGTTTTCTGATGTAGTACATCCTGATAGTGATGTGCTTACTGAGAAATTACCTGATATATAATCTGTGCTCGTACTAGCAATTGTATACGTAGATGATGAAGTCGAAGCAAAAGGAGTTGTGCTATTTCCTTTAAACCAATTATACGTAAAGCTACTCGTTAAAGAGTGAGATGAGGATGCACTCAATACGATACTTGACCCATCGCAAACAATATTATCATTTACAGATAGAGTTGGCTTCGGTAAATCTTCATGAATAACCTGTAAAGAGGACGATAATAAAGATTCACATCCATTAGCATCTATAACTGATGCTTTGTAATACCCTTGCCCATCTGTGATTAACGTACTCCCAGAATATGTACTTGTACCAATAGCGACAGCAGCCGTATTGGTTTGAGCATTAAGTCCAACTACCTGAGCTGCAGTACTAGAATAGGTTGAGTTATCAGTACTGAAATACCACTTAAATGTTGGTGAGCCAACAGTTGAAGATGTAGCTGTTACCGCCTCCGAACTAGAGCTACATATGGTAACCTGAGAGAGACTAGAATTGTCGAATGCTATAGTCGGAGCAACTGGCACCGGGAATACAGTTACAATTATGTTATTCGAAGCCTCGGTACAGCCTTCTAAATCGTGTTCATCTTCAGCTTTGATTGAGTATGTGACATTCGAGGTAGTGGAATTAGTTAACGAGATGCCTGTTGAAGGCGTAAACGTTGTCCAATTAGAGCTTCCTGGCTCCTGGTAATACCATGTTCGACTATACCCTGTAGGTATGGCTAGAGGCAGCACATTGAGATCAGAAGAAGTAAGATTATATCCTGAGCAAACTTCAAGGTTTGGTGTACTCGTAGAAACAATTAATTCCGTTGGTGAAATAACGCTAATAGTGGTTGCTGCAGATATTGGCGAACTTGTACACCCTGCTAGCTCTGAGCGAATCAAATAGTCACCACTGCCATAATTCACATTAGATGGTGTCAATGTAAAGGTGGAAACCGTAGAAGTCCCTAATTCGACATTACTACCATTCACTTCTTTATACCATCTGTGCGTCAACACAGCTGTACCGGTATATGTCGAACTAACCGATAATACTATGTCGTCTTCATCGCATACGGTACTGTTAGGGTCAACCGAAGCTATAGTAGGTTGAGGTAAATCATACGTACTTAATGAGAGTACATTTGAATAGCCATTTGATACACAGCCGTTGACATCGGTGGTTTTCACACGATAATATCCCTCCCCATCTACATCCTTAGAGTAGTCTACCGGTGAAGTGTTTAAGTCTGTTACTGCCTGAGGGTTAGTCCACGCTGGATCTGAGTCATATTCCCAAGTAAAGGTTTGATTTGACAATGAAGCTCCGCCAATAATCTCTATCGTTGCTTGTGAACCTGAGCAAATCGATTTGCTTCCATTAGTACCGTCGTCAAATTGTAATACTGGGGTTGATGGCTGTTGGTTAATTGATAGTGTAATTGCCGTCGTACTAGAGTTCGATGCACAGCTTGCTAATTGGTGATCATCTTGTATATAAATATTAGCGCCATCGTGGGTAGCATAATCTAAAGTTAATCCCGTTGCAGGTATTTGAACTGGAGTCGAAGACCCATTAGGAATATACCACCAACTGCGAGTAAATCCGGTTTGAACCGCTTGATTAGCTGAATATGAAGGCGAAGAGGAAATATTGAGCGTTTCTCCCTCACAGAATGTATTAGATCCAGAATTCGAGCTAATTGAAAGAACCGGTGGAGTTACTACCGTGATGGTTATCGTGGATGATACTGGAGAGGTAGAAGAACAACTTGCGTTTGCCTCTGATACACGATACTGACCAGCAATATTAGTGGTATACGTTGATCCGCTTTGACCGCTAAGTGCGACCCATGCGCTCGAGACATCATCTCTTCTCTCCCAAACAAAATATGAGTTTTGAAGGCCGTTTTGAGCGCTTGCATTAAGGGTAACATTAGACCCAGAACATACAGTTGTGTTTAGACCTGTTTGACCATTTATGGCTAACGTAGGAGCCTGAGCTGTTGGCCCTCCTAAATCAAAGGTTGAAATCTCTAACGTATTTGAGTACCCTGACTCGCATCCTGTGGTGGAGTTCGATAATTTTTGTCTGTAGTATCCAGCTGCACTAACTTCTATTTCCCCTGTTGCAGGGCTAGCAGCAAGATTAGAAGGTACGCTTGAAGGTGTGAAAGTATTGTTGGTAGAATACTCCCAGCTTAATGTCATACCGGTTATCGTTGTAGAGCTGGAGGTCTGCAACACTAAACTAGAGCCTGCACAAATTGTAGTGGTACCATTTGTACCGTCCGTAAACTCAATGATTGGATCAGAAGGAACAGGGTTTACTGTTATTGTATTAGCCGTCAGGCTGGATATTGAACTACAGCTCGATGTTCCATAAGTATCCTTAACATAGATTTTAGCTCCATCTTTAGTGGCATCCAATAATAAACCTGAAGTTGTATTAATTTGAATGGCTGAATTGGATCCACTTGGAACGTACCACCAAGTTCTGTTAAATCCTGTAGCAGGAGATAACGGACTCGCGTTAAAGCTACCCGTTCCTACTGTATTGAAAATCAACGTTTGACCATCACAGAATTCTCCGTTTGTAGGTGATGAAAGGGTTAAGGCTGTTGTAGTTATATCGTTTACAACTAATTCCGTTGAATATGGGGAAGAAGACGAGCACGTGGCCATTGTCTCACTAATTCTATATCTACCGCTAGTTGTTACAGAAATATCTGTATTTGTGCTTTGCGATACAGTGTCCCAAGTTGATTGTGCATCGTTGTAGCGCTCCCAAACGAACAGGGTATTGGTAATTCCGTTGGTTCTTGTTCCCTGCAGCGTAATTGACGAGGCATCACACGTAATAGCTGTTGACTGACCGCTGTACGTTCCAACAAAACTAATGGTAGGAGTTGATGAAAGACTATAATTATCAAGTTCTATAATATTAGAATAAGATGAATAACAGTCTGACGTCGTGTTCTGGCTTCGTACTCGATAGTATCCTGGTGTATTTATATCTATGAACGTACCGTTCACATTTCCTGCAACAATTGAGCTTGCGTTTGTAAAGGCCGCCACACTACTGTATTCCCATTCGTAATTAAGAGCAGGAGACGAACCTTGCACTAGAATTGTAGCCTGTCCGCCTACGCAAATAGTCTTTAGTGTTGTGGTTCCATCATTGTAAGCTATTGCAGGTGTAATCGGAATGGAATATACATTAACCGCTATAGAGGAACTTGAACCATTTATTTCATTAAACGTGATTGTTGCAGTGCCAGCGCCCTCTGCTGTAATTTCGCCTGTTGAAGCATTAACACTTACGACAGAACTATTAGACGTTGTCCATGCTGATGCTGTAGCGGGTGTTCCTGTTGCGGAAAGTGCAATAGACTCTCCATCACACAAATCGAAATTGCTTATTTGATTGTTTGGTCCTGAGATAAGTGGAGCCGCACTCACCGTAAAGGTCGCTGTAGCCTGACATGAGGTCGCCGGATCAGTATAAGTTATAGTCGTTGTTCCCGCACCTACAGCAACAATCTTACCCGATGTAGTCGCATCAATAGTCGCAACATTTAAGTCACTACTGCTCCACGAACTCGCAGCAGCTGTCGTATTCCCATTAATCAATAATACAGGTTCAGTTCCACCTACCGTAGCTGTCAATGTACCTGAGATCGCCAATGCAGGATTAACCGTCACCGTAATCGATCCCGTACAGTTCGACGTGGAAGTAAACGTAATCACAGCGGTTGACTGTGTCGTCACAGATTTCGCTGTAACAATACCTGTAGGGCTAACTGTAGCTACACTATTGTCATCACTACTCCATGTTCCTCCCGTTACCGTAGAAGATAACGTCACCGTCTCTGCTTCACACAATACCGAAGATCCCGAAGCAACGGAGACCGAAGGAAGATCCTCTACCGTAACAGTAACATCATCCTGATTCTCACAGCCATTCCCATCAACACCTGTTAACGTATAGGTCGTTGTCTGTGTTGGACTCACCGTAATACTCGCTGTCGTCGCTCCCGTACTCCAGTTGTAACTAGACATCGTACTCGAAGTCAACGTAGCACTACTGCCGTCACAGATCGTCTGATCCGCACCAGCACTCACATTTGGTAGGCCGTTCACCGTAACATCCTTAGTTACCTCACAACCCTTATTATTCATATAAGTAATCGTCGCAACTCCAGTGGCAACTCCAGTAACTACTCCATTTGATACCGTAGCTATAGACACATCATCCGATGACCATGGCGTCGATGTACTTGCTGTACCTGAGCCCACCAACGTAACATCAGAACCAATACATACAGACACCGCTGCAGATGGACTAATCGTAGGAGGTGCTAATACCGTAACGCTAACCGTTGCCGCTACACCACCTGCAGTATACGTAACCGTTGATGTCGTACCGCCACTTGATGAAGTAAAGGCTGCAGTAGAAGTCGTAGTGGTTGATGATGGATTAGCTATACTACCTGAACTCGCACTCCAAGTACCGCCAGCTGGTGTAGCCGTTAATGTTAAACTACCGTCCTCACACACCTCCGTAACCGTAGAGGTTATCGATGGGGCTGCACTCACCGTAAAGGTCGCTGTAGCCTGACATGAGGTCGCCGGATCAGTATAAGTTATAGTCGTTGTTCCCGCACCTACAGCAACAATCTTACCCGATGTAGTCGCATCAATAGTCGCAACATTTA
>Ga0228617_1000197_pt1 | contig 30179 bp, 43 predicted proteins | sample 18DmetaG_FD_190061 | JGI IMG/M metagenome (GOLD analysis project Ga0228617, IMG submission 190061) | Seawater microbial communities from Monterey Bay, California, United States - 18D | ecosystem: Environmental > Aquatic > Marine > Coastal | place: USA: California | collected 2016-10-20
AAATAGCCAAGCTTACAAGCAAGCTGGAAACTCTATTGTTGTCAATGTACTCGCTGAAATAATAAAAAAACTAAAATTATGATAAAGCCAGAATGGCATTTTTTGCTAAATATTAAAAACTAAATTATGAAAACAAAAACTAGAAGAAAAAACAAAAAACTATCAGAATCTGATATTGCTTTTATGTTAGAAAACCGAACAACAATGCCGGTCAATGAGATTGCCAAAAAAATAAATAGACCAGGCCCAACTGTTAGAGCGTATTTTAAAAGAAATAATCTTGATATATATACTGTGTTGGATGATGATGGCAAAAAATACATTGATGATAATTATTTCTTTAAAACATATAAAGAAATAGCTGATGATCTTAATGTTAAAGTTCATGTGATTAGAAATTATTGTTCTAGACACAATTTAGTAAAACGGATAAGGCCGAAATACGTCAAGCCAGAAAACATCAAGCCGTTATCGTGGGCCGCAAAGATTCATCAAGAAATTAAAAAGGTAGCAATATGATCTTGTTTTTACAGATAATTTTTGCGATTTTATTTTTTACATTATTTTTAAAAGAAGATTAGACTATGATACAACAAAAACAAGCGCAGCAATTTATCGATAAAAATTTTTCTGTAATTCCTTGCGATCTAAAGAAAAAACCAGCTTTACCAAGTTGGAAAAAGTACCAAAAGGCTAAAATGAGCGAAACGGAAGTTGTGCAATATTTTGGAAAATCGGAAATGATTGGTGTTATCTGCGGATCAATTAGCGGAAACCTAGAAGTAATTGATATTGACGATGCCAGCGTATTTCCTCAATTTTACGATGCGATATTAAATTACTTTGATGGCAATGGTCACATGATATTAACTGTCAAGACAAAGAAAGGCTATCATATCTATTTCAGAAATGATTTTGATATGGCTAATCCGCCGGATGATATTAGTTGCGGAAATTTAAAATTAGCGCAAAAGAAGAAAGCCAACAATGTAATTCCAGTTAGAATTGAGACTAGAGGACAAGGCGGTTATGTCATCGCTCCTCCATCTCCAAATTATTCTGTTATGTACGGCGCAAGCTTAGATAATATTCCAAAATGGTCAAGATTTGATAGAAAAGCGATTTTTGATATTGCTAAAGATTTCAACGAATATCAAGCGCCAAGCGTAAAGAAATCTGAGCCGGCATACATACCAAGAACAGATAAGGATTATCGCTTAACATCTTGGACAGATTACAATGCGAAAGATGATTGGATGAACGAATTAGATAATGCTGGATTTAGTTTTGTTTATGAAGATAATCAGCGTTCGTATTGGTTAAGGTCTGGAGAAACTGATGCCAAGTATAGCGGAAATTTCCACAAAGAAAAGCGGCTTTTTAAAGTGTTTTCATCTTCTACAGTTTTTGAGCCGGAGCAACCTTATTCGCCGTCAGCTTTAAGGTGTTTAGTGCGTTATGGAGACACATCAAAAGATAGTATGGCTAATAATGCCAAAGATTTATATAACGATGGATACGGCGAACAATGGGATGCCGGTGCAAGTAGTTTAATAGAAAGGATAAAAACTAAATATGCTGAATTGCCAACTGCATCACATGATACTATAATGGATTTAATGGCAATTGATTTATCTGCTTACTCAACAGATTCAACCGATCAGCGCCAGATTATTAACGCTGGCAAAGATGCTTTTAAGAAAGAAAAGACAAAAGCCGATAACAAGCAATATGATACAATAGAGCAGCATATTCAAACTATTGGATTAATTACCAACTTAATGACTAATAGGGTTGAAACAAAAGATTTTACGCAATTAAAGGAAAGAGATTATGTATCTATATATCTTGACATTGTAAAAGACAATCCAAAAATTAGTAAACAATTAGTATATGACTATATAGAATCTGATAGATTGCCAAGTTATCATCCTTTTGAAAAGTATTTTGATTCACTTACTGCAATTGAACCAGTAGGCGAAAAATCAACTATTTATAAATTATTTGATTCGCTGAATGTAGAATTTGATAATAATGAAGAAAAGAAACTTTGCTTTAATCTTTTTACTAAGTGGCTCCTGCAATTTCTTACATCTGGTTATCAAGTATCAGCGGCCGAACTTATGTTGGTGCTTACCGGCAAGATGAACAATGGAAAGACTTACTTTTTTAAAAATCTATTGCCTAAGTCATTAGATAAGTACTTTATTACTATAAAAGACTTTCCTCGCAAAGATGAGGATGCCAAAGCGATGATGTGCGAAAATATATTAGTCTTACGTGATGATATAACCGGAACTGGCAGCAAAGACAAAGATTGGATTAAATCTGTATTATCTTCTGAGACACTTACCTTTAGAGCGCCATATCAGCGCAGTACAGACACTCATAGGCGTTATGCGGTACTATGTGCCACAACCAATGATAATAACGTGCTTGGCAGCGACGAAAGGGACAATAGGCGAGTATTTCCGCTAAAAGTAGATGATAGGAATCAAGAAGCATTTGATGCGATACAAGAAAGCGGAATAGATAAACTTTGGGCAGAACTGAAATATTTGTTCGATAATGCAAAAGATAAAACGATGTTGACCAGTACGACACATAAAGAGATGGAGTATTTATCTACAAGAGATGATCTTAAAGAAATTGATTTGGTTAAAGAATTTTTGATTGAGAATTTTGAACATAGTGAAGATGATTTTACTACTACTTATGAAATTAAAGAACTGTTAACAATTCATAGGTATGAATGTTCTGGTCAAATAATAGGAATAAAACTTAAAGAAATAGGTTTTGAAAAAGGAAAAAGAAAACGTTTTAAATCTATTACTGGTAATAATGTTCCGGTGAGTTGTTGGAAAATAAAAAAAATTGATCCCAATTTAACTTCTTATCAAACAGAATTTAAAATAAATAATATAAATCATATAGATAATATAGATGAAATTATGCCATTTTAATCTTTGTTTTGTACATATTGTACATATGCAGTACATATAATTATTTTATCTATGTACTCTTTGAAACCTTATGTATACTTAAGTTTAAGTCATATTGTACATATTGTACATAAAATATATATATATATTTATATAAAAAGCGTATATATATATATATATACATACATATACAGTTGTATATACTAATAGTATTTTTAACGTACTGAGAGTACAATATGTACACAATTAAAAAAAGACATTAAATAATAAATATTTATATTTGTATGCCATCAATGAACAAGCGGTCAAGAAGGACTAAACCAAAGCCAACAAAGCGCAAATCCAACCATGACACAAGCGTATATCATTCGATGGATTGGAGAAAGCATAGTAAGCAATATAGATCAGATAATCCTCAATGTGTTGTATGTGGTGCAAAGGCTAGATGTGTTGACCATATTATTCCAGTAAGAATCGGAGGATCATTCTGGGACATCCGCAACCATCAATCATTGTGCAATGGTTGTCATGCGAAGAAATCTAGCGATGAATCAAGAGATATATACATAAATAGCGTTAAGAACATAGACCAAGAATTAATTCCTCATAGGGGGGCATCTTGGAAATGCAATTAGCGGGAATCTGTGTAAACGGCCGCATAACACGACACAAATTTTTTATATTTTTTGACTATAGGGGAACTTTACAAACATAAAAACTATGATAAATATAACACACAATGAGAATTGCCTTGATACAATGGCAAAAATGGAAGATAAATTAATAGATTTAACTGTCACTTCTCCACCTTATGACAATTTAAGGGATTATAATGGATATAGCTTTGACTTTGAGAGCATAGCAAAAGAATTATATAGGGTTACAAAAGAAGGTGGTGTGGTGGTTTGGATAGTAGGAGATGCTACAATTAAAGGAAGTGAAAGTGGTACAAGTTTTAAACAAGCATTGTATTTTATGGAATGTGGGTTTAGACTACACGACACAATGATTTATAAGAAAAATAGTTATCCATTTCCTCCAAGTAATAGGTATTATCAGCAATTTGAGTATATGTTTATTTTAAGTAAAGGCAAGCCTAGTGTTTTTAATGGATTAAGACAACAGACAAAATGGAGAAAAAAAAGCAAAGAAATATCGACAACAAGACAAAAAGACGGTTCTACTAAAGAAATGAAGTATGATAAAGGAAAAGAAGATAGATTAAAAGATAATGTTTGGGATATAAATACTGGATATATGAGAAGTACTAAAGACAAAATAGCTTACAGTCATAGCGCAATATTTCCAGAACAACTTGCAAATGACCATATAATAAGCTGGAGTAACGAGGGCGATTTAGTTTACGATTGTTTTATGGGAAGTGGAACGACTGCGAAGATGGCTATACTTAATAATAGAAATTATATAGGTAGTGAAATGAGCGAAGAGTATTGCGAGATAATAAAAGAAAGACTTAAACAACATCAACAAATATTAAGAATTTTTTAAAATCAACAAAAATGGCATTAAAAAAATTGAAAGCAAACAATCCAACAGAAGATGAATTAATAAAAAGAGCGCAAGAAGATCAAAGAATATATGATCAAATAGTTGCTGAGTTAAAAGATTCGATTGACATCAAACGAGATACTATTTCTTTATCTATCCTGGCGCAAGCGATAAACACAATTAATCTTTGCAACAAAGAGCTTGAAGATGGTGGATTGACATTTGTAGCCGGTAATGATTACAGACAAGTTCGGCCAGAGGTGGCGATAAAGAATAAAGCAATTGCAACAGTTATAAAATTATCTTCGCTTTTCGGATTATCTCCAAAGGATAGAATATTAATGAACAAAGATGCGGCCAAGATGAATGTAGTTGATGAGGCTGGAGATGATTTATAAAAACTTAAATAATATGAAACCAAACTTTAAAGACAACAAAAGCGGAAAAGATATTTATATTGCCAGAGTGCGAACAAAAATTATAAATGGCGCAAGGAAATACTTTGATGATAAATGGCAGCCATTAGATGTCACTAAGCTAGGCAAAGTGCAAAATATTGGAGTAATGACTGAAACAAAAAACAGAATATGAAAGCACAAGAAAGAAAAGCGTATCCGGTATATAGCGGACTAGTAAAATATTTCCCATTAGCGTTAATTGAAATTTCAAGATGCAGTCAAGTAGGGAATGATCAGCATCATCCAGATACAGAATTGCATTGGGACAGAGAAAAGTCTGGCGATGAATTAGATGCCATGATGCGTCATTTGATAGACCATTCAAGCGGTGATATATATGACGATGATGGTGTTCGACATATTTGTAAAGTAGCTTGGAGGGCATTGGCGGCATTGCAAAAAGCGGTAGAATTAGATATAGAATTAAAAATAGAAAAATTATAATTTTGCAATATGAGTAATAAAGTAGAAAAAGGTGAAATAGTTTTTTGTGATTTAACAATAATTCATAAAAATATTAAACACAAGATAGAAAAAGTAGTTTATAAAAATGATGGATGTTTGTTTTACAAAAGAAGTTATTTAGAAAAATTAAAAATTAAAGTACCTGTAAAAATTGAAGATATAAAAGTTATATCTAGATTAGGTTTTGAAAAAAAATCAAAAGATTTCACAGAAGTAAAAGCAAATAATGAAAAACGTAATAAAACAACAGGAGCATATGAATAATTTAGAACTGAATAAAATATACAATGAAAGTAATTTAGTTACAATGTCTAAAATGCAAGATGATTTTGTAGATATTGTTATCACATCACCTCCTTATAATTTAGGTAAAGGTAGAGCATATAAAGGTGGGTTAGATTATGATGAATATGATGATAATCTAAATAAAGAAGATTATTTTAAACAGACAAAAATCTGGATTGATGAATTAATAAGAGTTACAAAATATCATATTTTTTGGAATGTACAAGAAGTTGGAGGCAATAAAGGAATTATATCATTTATAATGAACGAGTATAAAGATAATATAAAGGATATTTTTATATGGGCAAAAAAAAATCCAGCTCCTCATGTAGTGCCAACAATGTGTTCTTTAGGTTATGAATATATTTTTTGTATATCAAATGATCATCCAGAGAGCAGAAAGTTTAATTATTGTAATTTTTCAAATAGAAATGGCGGTAAGGATGTGCAGTCAAATGTATTAATAAAAAATTCTAATTCTGGCAATATAGAAACTAAAGGACATTCATTTGCTTTTGGCGATTGGTTACCAAACCATTTTATAAATTACTTTAGTAAAGAAGGCGATTTAGTTTATGATCCATTTATGGGAACTGGAACAACTGCAAAATCTGCTCACATTTATAAAAGGAACTGGATTGGCAGCGAGTTAAGTAAAGAATATATAGAGATAGCAAATAAAAGACTTGTGCCATATTTAACTCAATATGTTTTATTTTAGAATATGAATAAAAAACTAGATGAGTAAAAAACTATATCATACTTTTATTTCTGATGTAATATCTGGCAAGAAGTTGTCTTGTAAATTTGTCAAGCAATCGGTTGATCGTCATGTTAATGATTTAAAGAAAAAAGATTTTGATTATAAATTTGACGAAGATAAAGCTGATAGAGTAATAAGAATCATAAAACGATTAAGACATACCGGCGGATCATTAGCCAATCAGCAATTTGATCTTCAGCCATTCCAGGCCTTTATGATAGCGAATATATTTGGATGGGTAAGAAAGGATGATGGACTAAGAAGATTTAAAAAAGTATATATAGAAACTGCTAAGAAATCTGGAAAGTCTGAATTTATGGCAGCTTTGCAAGTTTATATGGCTTTTTATGATCGTGAAGAAGGGGCGCAAGTTTATACTGCTGCAACAAAAAGACCACAAGCGGATCACGTTTTTCGGCCAGCAAAGATAATGATGCGAAAACTTAGCGAAGAATCGCCAAAGGTCAATTCTATTTGTAGGGTAATGCGAAATGAAATACAAAACAAATCCACGAATAGTTTTATAAAAACTTTGACATCAGATTCAGCGACAGAAGATGGAATGAATGTTCATTGCGGTGTAGCTGATGAATACCATGCTCACACATCAGATGCGATTCTTGCCAATATGGAATCTGGCGCAGTATCTAGAGAACAAGCATTAATTATGATTATTACAACTGCTGGATTCAATAAAAATGGGCCATGTTATGAATATCGCAAAAATGTAGTTGAGCCATTGTTGGATGGTGCATTTGAATTGGAATCTTTGTTTGCGATTATTTTTACAGTTGATGAAGAAGATGCCGAAAAGTTTGACAAGTTAGAAATTCAAGATATTACAAAAGACAATCTAAAAGAATGGGAAAAAGCCAATCCCAATATTGGAATTACTCCAAAATGGCAACCTTTAATTCAGCAAGCTATTGAGGCAAAAAAGAAAGGTGGTCAAGCAATAGTTAACTTTAAAACTAAGTCGCTTAATATATGGGTTGATAGTGCCAAGCAATGGATTGCAAGTAAAGATTGGAATTCGTGCGGCGCATATTTTAACATCGAAGATTTTAAAGGCCGCAGATGTTATGGCGGTCTTGATTTATCTAAAGTCGAAGATTTAACGGCATTTAGTTTATTATTTATTCCAACAGATGATGAATTTCTAGAATACTATTCTGCAATAGACAGAAATAGACCAAGATTAGACAATGAAGAAATAACTCGTGAAGAATATGATGTACTAATTCCAAACCTAAAATTCCATACGCATACATTTTATTACTGTCCGGAGTCAAAAATTAACGGAACAGACTGGACAGATGGGGTTGATTACCAAAAATGGGTTGATGAGGGCTATATAAATGCCACAAGCGGCAATGTAATAGATTACGAGTATATTCAGCGAGATATTGAGAAATGCGCTGAGATGTACGATATTCAGTATATAGAGTATGACAGATATTTATCTCATTTATTAGTACCAAATTTAATAGATAAAGGCATCAATCTTGATCCATTTGGTCAAGGATTTGCAAGTATGTCGCAACCTTGTAAGGATTTATTCACAATGGTAAAGGCTGGCAGCATAATCCACAATAATAATCCGATAACGGAATGGCATATTAGAAACGCAATTACAAGCACCGATCCAGCCGGCAACATAAAGATTGATAAACAGAAAGGATCAAATAAAGTCGATGGAGTTGTTGCGATGGTGATGGCGATTGGCGGATATACCAAAGATATAAATGAATACAAGCCAGATACGGCCATTGCTTTACTTGATGGCGAAATCCCAATTTATGACTAATAATATACTAACAAAACAAGGCTACTTTAGTGAATATTATTCTTTGTATACAGAGGAAAAATATCAATACCAGATTTGGATGAAATTGGAATCAAGATTGATGGAAAAGTATGGTGTACAAAGATATGAAACTATTGAAGCATTCAGAATGGCAAAACGTAGATATGAAAAAGATTTGAGAATGTAACATTTGTTATGTTTTGTTTTGCTTTGGCTTGTATATTTGCATACAAGCAACAAGCAATCAATGGCGAATTTTATATCCAGGCTTTTCACTACCAAGCCAAAAAAGGTAGAATCTAGGTCGTTTGTCGATATGGGTTCTTTTGGAGTGCCAAGTATTGGGCCAATGGCTATTGATACATCTGGAGCATTAAAGATTGACATAGTTTATTCTGTCATTAAAGTAATATCAGAATCTTTTGCAAGTTTACCCACAAAAATATACTCTAGAAAAGGCGAATTAATTACAGTTGAGCGAGATCATGACCAATATGAACTTCTCAAATCCAATCCAAGCCGATTATATACATCTTATTCTTTCAAGAGATCAATGGCGGTCAACCAGTTGATTTTTGGAAATGCTTATGCTAAAATTATTAGAAATAATAATGGAAGGCCAATATCATACAGAATATTAGATTCAAAGAATACAATGCCATTTTTAGTGCTTTACGAAGATGGCACAGAAGATATCTGGTATAAAAACTGGCAAGATAATGAAATCGTAAAGGGCGAAGATATGATTCATTGGGCGGATTTGTCTAGTGATCCATGTTTTGGAGTTTCTAGAATCAGCAATCATGCGGAATTATTAGGAATGTCAAAGGCATCTTTAGAATATAGGAACAAATTATATTCCAATGGTTTAAAAATTAGCGGAACAGTCAGCTACCCAAAAGAAGCAAATATAGGAAATGACCAACTTAGAGAATTAAGGGCATCATTCCAGGCTATTTATGGCGGTGTCCAAGATGGTACTAAGGTTGCTTTCTTAAATGACGGCGGAAAATTCGAGCCAATTTCGTCCTCAATGAACTTTGCTGATCTTCAGCACATACAATCCGAACAATTCACACGAGAATCGATTTTGGCTTTATTTCTTACACCGGCTGGAAAATTAGGAATGGGAGATTCTAAATATAACAATTTGGAATCTATGTTAACAGATTTTGATAAGAATGTAATTACGCCGCTTTGCGTTAGTTGGGAACAAGAACATAATAGAAAAATATTTAGACCATCAGAAATGAAAACGCATTATGTAAAATGTATTATTGATGCAGTAAGTAGAGCGGATTTAGACACAAGGTCGCAATATTTTGACCGCGCTATAAAAGGAGGCCAAATGACAATCAACGAAGTAAGGTCTAAGAATGATTTAAATCCAGTTGCTGGCGGCGATGAAATTTACATTCCGGTTAATAATGTTTTTCCAATGTCGCAAATGGATAAATATCTAGATAATTTTGTACCAAAAAAATCAAATAATAATGAGTAAAACGATAAACTTAGAAAGGTCAGTAAAAGCGAGAGCGATTGATGGCCTAGATAGAACATACGATTTTGTAATTTCTACGGAGGACAAAGATATGCATGGCACAAGGTTTTTAGCTGATGGAATTGATTTATCTAGATATGCAAATAATAATATAGTGACATATGGACATCCAGACTTTAATAGTAGTAATCCGGATGAAGTAATTGGAACAAGCGAAGTAAGAACTGAAGGGACAAATACAATTGCAAGATTGACACTAGAGCCAGAAGGCGATAATCCGATAGCGGATAAAGTAGCTAGAAAGATAGAAAACGGAACTTTAAAAATGGCATCCATTAGAGCGATACCAACAGAAGCAAGATATGAAGATGATGAAGATGAAGATCGTGGTCGCATAAAAGTTTTTACAAGGTGGTCATTGATTGATTGGGGTGTTGTATCACATGGATCAAATCCATCAGCTTTGGCCAGGTCTATTAATGAGGCGGCGGATTCGCTGATAGTGGTCGAAAAAGAAACAAAAGAAGAAAATCAATTGGGCCGAATCGCTCAATTGATGGAAATAGAATTATTATAATTTTTTTTAATTAAACAAACCAGATACATGAAAAATCTGAATGAATTACTAGAAGCTAGAGAGGCTCTAGACAACAAGACTGCTGATCTGCTTACTATTGTAAGGGGTTCAGATACAGTTGAAAAACGTGAACTCACAGAAGAGGAGAGCACGAATTGGGAATCTTTGAAAGACGAAAAAAGATCGTTGGACAAACAAATTGAATTAGCAAAAGAGATGCAAGCAGAAGAAAGAATCTTAGCTAGAAAGGCGGCACCAAAGCAGCCGAAAAGAACACCAGAGCAAAAACTAGCGGCGGATATGTCTGTTGTGCGTGGTATTCAAAATCTAATGAACAACAAGCCATTAGAAGGTGCAGAAGCTGAAGCACACCAAGAAGCACAGAACGAAGCGAGATCAATGGGTCTTAATTTTTCTGGAAACTTTCAAATTCCATCTGTAGTAGCTAGAGCAAATACTGCAACTGGAGCAACAAATGCTGGTGGAGTATCTCCATTGATTAAAGATGATGTTTCTGAGCTTGTGCCGTTCCTTACTCCAAAACTATTTTTGGAAGAATTAGGTGCTACAATGATGAGAGGTTTGCAGTCAAACTTTAAAATTCCAATTGGTAACACTTTGACACAAGCGAATTGGGCAACTGAGACGGCAGCAGCTACAGAGTCAACTCCAATCCTTAGAGAAGAAACGGCAAGTCCAAACAGATTAGCGGCTTTCACTAAATTTTCTCGCCAAGCATTACTTCAGCCAGTAATTGCAATTGAAAATATGGTACGTGAGCAACTACTTGGAGCAGAAGCAAGAGCGGTTGAATACGCTGCGGTAAATGGTTCTGGAACTGGATCAACTCCAGAAGGAATATTAGTTAATTCAGATGTAAATACTGTTACAACTGGCGGAACTTTGACTAGAGCGCATCTTATAGCAATGAGAAAAGCTATCCAATCAAATAACGCTGACAAAGGGACAATGAGTTATCTCACAAATCCAGATGTTGAGGCTTACTTGAATGGTCTTTTACTTGATGCTGGAAGTGGAAATTTTGTTTGGCCTACTGATATGCCAGAAAAATTAATGGGATACAAAGCTTGTACATCTACTTTAGTACCTAATAATCTAGGCGCTGGAACTGATAAGTCATCAATTATATTCGGTGATTTCTCAAAATTATTCATCATGCAATGGGGCGGACGTTCTATTTCTGTTGATCCTTACACTAGCCTAAAAGCGGCGCAAGTTGAGGTTGTATTAGATTCATACTACGACATAAAAGTAGTAGAGCCAAAAGCATTCTCAATAGCGGTTGATATAACTGCATAAATTTTTGCAATTGATAGCGGCATCGTGGAATTATCTGCGGTGCTGCTATTTTAAAAAATAAAAAAATATGTTTTATAAAGCATTAAAAGGTTTGACTTGTGAGCCATACAACCGAGCAATAACTGCTGGATGTGAATTTGATAATGGTGTAGAAAAACTTTCTAAAGATTTAATTGACCAGGCTATTTCTGAAAAGAAAATTATTCCGGTACAGAAAGCGGCAAAAGTTGAGAAAGCAAAACCAAAAACGATAAAGAAGAAAAAATAAATGGCAGCTACAAGCACAGATATAATCAATCCAATAGAACCGGTATCATCTGATTTTATCAAAACTCACATGAGAATTGATACAACAAACGAAGATGATAATATTGATAAGTTCATTAAATGGGCCAGAAAAGCGGTAGAAAAGGATGGAAATATTACGCTTGTACAAAAGTCTGTTAAGATGCAATTTGAGCATCCGGTAACAAAGTATTATTTGAAATTTGATACGCAAGAAACTGCAATTGTATCAATGTCTTATCTAGATGAAGATGGGTTGCTTGTAGCGGTAACAGATAGCGTTTTGCACAATAATTCTTTACCTAATTATGTGGTCGCTGATATTCCAAAATTAGGAACAGACATAAAAATAGAATACCTAGCTACACCAGCGCCAGATCATCCAATTGCCGCAGCGATAGTTGAAAAATTGGTAATGATGTTTTCGTATAATGTCAAAGTGAAAAAGGAAGCTGGATTAGCTTATAAAGAAATAATTGATGAACTAGGTGTAAAGTTTTTTAATTAGATGATGCAAACGGCAGAAAGAGAAATGGACAAGCGCATCCAAATAGTACCAATGGTGGAAAGCGTAGTTGAGGGTCAAGTGACTAGGGCAAAAGGCACACCAGTTAACAGATGGGCGAGTATGTATCAGCAGATTGGAAAAGAGATGTTGGAAAATGGGAAAACAACTGGAACGGATAGAATTTATTGGACATTAAGAAAAGATACGACACTTTTTAATATTACTGGACTTGTGACTTATAATAGTAAAGATTATGAAATTACTTCTGTTCGTGAATTGGACAATTACACAATGCAGATAATTTGCTATATTAAATTTTAAAAATGGACTATATTGTAAAACATATCACTAATACTTTGATAGCGGCTGGAGTGCCAGCTACTAAATATATTGTTCCGCAGAATTATGATATAGCTGCGGCAGATTATAAAGCGGTGACAGTCAATTCTATATCTGACGAAGGCGATGGAACAAAGGACACAATTGGGCATGAAGATAAAAGCCATACAATTAGGATTGATATTTTTACAAAATCGGCAAGTGATAAAGATGTAGTATATTACGATGTAACAGATGCAATTGTAACAATTACAACCTATAGTATTAGATACTTAGAAAAAGTTGATTTGTATCACGAGGACGATGATATGTATCATCAAGTAATTGAATACCTTGTAAAAGAAAAATAGATGGCTAATACAATAAAAGATATTGGATTACAAATTAATGTGATTAATAATAAGTTAGCAAGATTGCCAAAGCATCTTAAAAAAGCAAAGAGGAGAGGACAATTATTAGCTGGTAGAAAAATGGTTAAAGAAATAAAAGTCCATGTTCCAAAAGATACTGGTAATTTAAAAAAATCTGTTGGAAGAATAATGGGTTTAAAAAGAACAAAAAATACTTTTATCGGCATAAGAGGTGGTAAGAAATATAAGAACGATGGATGGTATGGTAGATTAGTTGAATTTGGTAATTATGGAAAAAGTGGAACACCATTTTGGGGTAAAGCAGTTAGAGCGGCAAAACCAATCGGAGCAGCGATTTTAACGTCAGCGGCAAAGAACGGATTTGATGGTTTTAAAATAGAAAACGAAAAATAATATGGAATTCGTAAAAGTAAAATTGATAAAAAGCTGGGGAGAAAATGACTATTACAAAGCTGGAAATGTTGTAATAGTTTCAGCTGATGTAGGAAAAATGATGACAGAAGGGCCAAACAAATATGGTCATTTAATAGATAACGATAACGACAAAATCTTAGATGAATACTTTTTATCTAAAGATGAAGAAGAATAATTAACAACTTTTTTTTAAATAATTTAAATTATAAAATAATGGCAGTACAAGATGGTAGAGCACTAAGAATCAAGATCGGCGGATCGGTGATTGCTCTTGCAACAAGTTGCTCGTTGTCTATAACTGGCGACACTTTAGAAACGGCAACAAAAGACGATACTGGAAAGTGGAAGTCTAAAGTATTAAGCGGATTATCTGCAACACTTACTCATAGTGGTTTGCTCGGAGTATTACATTCAGACTTATCAGCGCATTGGGCAAGTTTAACGGCTGGTACAGAGTTTTCTTGGGAATTTACTGATAGTGTAGCAACACACAATAAATTTTCTGGAACTGGATTCTTTTCTGGATTAAGTATTGAAGCAGCAGATTTGCAAAATGTAACAATTGAACTTCCAATTGAAGTAACTGGAGAAGTTACATTGGCAGCATATACATAATAATATTTCCCAGACATCAATTTGGTGTCTGGGTATATTTTAACTTTTTAAAAATTGCAAAATGAATACAATATTGATCAACGGAGTTGTTAGGCCGTACAAAAAAACTAACAGAGCTTTAAGAAGATTGGAGGCAAAAGGCATCGATCTAACTGGTTCAAAAAACCAAGTGAATCTTATGATTCACCTAGCTTATGAAATGGTAAAAGAAGGACATTTAGTTTCTAAAGATTTAGAAAAAGGAAAATGGACTATGACATTAGAGCAATTTGAAGCGTATGATGCTGAGGAGGAATTTATCCAAGAGATAACAGAAAAAGGATTAGCAGACGAAAAAAAGCCGCTTTCCTCTTATCCGGAGAATGGCGTGAATGTAGTTTCGCAGAATTTGACAGACGAGGGGATATTGCAGACGATACCGAAAGCGCCGCCAAAAGTGGTATAGATAGATTGTTGATTTCTGCTATTTCTGCTGGAATTTCTGTTGAAGAATATGACACAATGGATATCTTAGAAATAGCATATACAATTGAAGGAAACAAGGAGCGAATGTACAATGAGTTGTATTACCAAAGATATATGACATGGATACAGATGAAGCCACATATCAAAGAAAATACTTTAAAAACTCCGCAAGAATTGTTTGAATTGCCGATAGACAAAAAGCCAGAAGTAACAACTAGAGCGGATGTTGAAAAGATGCAAGAAATGTGGAAAGAATCAGATTCTAAGAAGTGGGATAAAATTAAAAAAGTTTTTTAAATAAATAAAGATGGCTGGCAAATTAGGTAATTTAATAATTGGCATAGGATTAGATTTAAAAGGATTATCTAAAGACTTAAATAGAGTTAGCTATAAACTAAATCGGCAAGCTAGTAAATTAAAAAGTGCTGGGTCTGCTATGAGTTCAGCAATAACTCTTCCTTTACTTGCTATCGGTGCGACTGGCATTAAGATGTCTTTGGACTTAGAAAAAAGTCTAAACAAAATCACAAATCTTGTTGGAGTAAGTTCTGGAGACTTAGCAAAATACAAAAAAGACTTAGTAATAATCAGCAATGAAACTGGCAAGAGTCAAACAGAATTAGCCAAAGCATTATTTGATCTTACATCTGCAGGATTAAGCGGAGATAAAGCATTGGCTGCATTGCGTAAATCAGCAAAAGCCAGCGCCATAGGATTAGGAGAAACTCAAGTTGTAGCAAGTGCGGTATCATCTGCAATGAATGCTTATGAGTCATCAAGTTTAAGTGCTGCAAAAGCGACAGAAGTATTAGCATCAACTGTTCGATTTGGTAAATTAAGCGCCGAAGAATTAGCGCCGGCTATTGGTCAAGTATTGCCGATTGCATCAGCGATGGGTGTAACCTTTGACGAGGTCGGAGCAAACATTGCGACATTCACGAGATTAGGTATTGATTCAAAACAAGCCGCAACTGCTTTAAAATCTTTATTGTCTGGATTTAGTGGAGCGGCTGGAAAGAAAGCTGCGGATGCTTTAGATAGTATTGGTTTATCTATGGATGGAGTTCGTAAGAAAATCAGAGAAGATGGATTACTTGCAACATTAGAAATGTTAAATGAAAAGACTGGTGGCAATGTTGAAACATTATCTGCTATTATTCCAAACATTAGAGCATTTAGTAATGTGCTTGGTACAGTAGGTGCGCAAGGGGATACATATCGTGAGGTATTAGATGGCATTTCAAAATCTCAAACTTTAGTAGATGATGGGTTTGAAAAAATAAAGAAATCAGCTGGCTTTAAGCTTAATAGCGCAATAAATGAACTTAAAAATGTAGGTATACAAATCGGAGATATATTATTGCCGTTTGTTATTAAATTCGCTAAAGCATTATCTAATTTGGTTAAAAAGTTTAACGATTTAAGCACACCAATAAAATCTACCATAGTATTGATTGGATTAATAGTTTCAGCTATTGGGCCATTATTATTAATTGTTGGAACTTTATTATCTTCTTTTACGGCTATTACAACAACTTTAAGTATTAGTGCATCAGCGATAGGTTCTTTTATTGCGGCTGCAAGTGGGTTTGGTGCTATTATTGGTTTGTTTGGTGGTTTAATTTATGGCATTAATAAAGTTGTAGAATTAGAAAAAGATGCTTTAAGTATAAAAGATAGATTAATAGAATCTGAAAAAGAATACAATAAACAAATTGTAGAAGAAAAAACAAACTCAGATAATTTATTTAGGGCCTTAGATGATTGCAATGTTTCTTTAGAATCAAAAAAGGTTGCATACGAAAAATTATTATCCCAGTATCCGGATATAATGAAGAACTATAAACTAGAAAACGGAGAACTTCTAGGCATAGAAGAGGCAAATGATAAAGTGACTGCATCAATAAGAAGAAAAATAAAAGAACAAATATATAGCCAGAAGGCAAATGAATCTATACAAAAGCAAACAGAACTTCAGAAAAAACTTACAGATATAGAAATAAACGGATATAAAGAATCTCAAGGGTTTTTTGGTACTATTTATGAAAATATCAAAAACACATTTGAGGCTAGAAAAGAAGATGAAAAATTACTGACACAACAACAGTTTAATGAAAAAAGGTTAAGAGAAGAAATTGAAGCTAAAATAAAAGTAGAGGAGGATTACAGAGCATCAATTAAAGATAAAGTAGGCGATACTGAATTAGTAGTAAAGGCAACAAAAGAATTAACTGCTGCGGAGATAGAACTAGCTAAAATAAAAGCAGACAAAAAAGACAAAGAAGAAATTGTTGCAAAAGTACAAAAGGGGTCACTTGCAGAATTAAGGTCTTTAATCGTATCACAGACTTCAGCTTTAAAAAAATCTACTGAGGAATTAAGTGATTTAGAAAATGGGACAGAATCTTATAATAAAAAACTAGAAGATACTAAAACTTTAGCCGTAAAACTTTTGGAGTTAAAAAACAAAGAAGTAAAAGCGACAAAAGAATTAAACTTGGCATTGTCTGCATTGCCTACAATAGTTGCTCCAGCAAAAATAGCATCTACTAGAAGTGGTGTACCAACTGATCCGAGTTCAGTTGCGCCTGTAAATACTCAAAGTTTAATAAAAACAAAAGAAGCAGTTATAGAATTAGAAGATTCTATAAAGGGTGGTTTAGTTGAATCTATGACTTTGCTTGGAGAATCTTTTAATTCTATCATTAGCGGATCGCAAGGTTTTACAGATGGAATTAAAAACTTAGGAAAAGGATTACTTGGAGTTTTGGCTGGTGTATTAGAAAAAGTTGGAAAGGCTATTATTTCGGCTGGTTTAGCTATGGATGCTTTAAAAAAGACATTAAGTTTTGGAAATCCTTTTGCTGCCATTGCCGCTGGTATTGGTTTGATTGCAGTTGCTAAAATAACTAAATCTGCTATTGCAGATTCCGTTCCTAAACTTGCAAGCGGTGGAGTTTTAAATTCCGAAACATTATTTATCGGAGGTGAATATTCTGGTGCAGCAAACAATCCAGAGATAGTCACACCACAGAACATAATGGCGGAGACTTTCAGAAAGGTATTAGGACAAAGCGGCGGAGGGTCTGGTGTTGGTGTATTACACATGGATACAATTAGATTTGGATTAGAAAAAGATAATTTAAGGGTGACATAACATGGCAAAAAGACTATTTATAAAATATGGGAGTTTGAGGCAAGGTGATCATGATTTGCCTACATTTGTATATGATCCAGCAACATTTAATTTAGGTTATGAACTACAGATTCATGATAGAGATTATACTGGCACACCGGATGAAATAAGCGAGATTACATCTGATGGCGTGGTGTTGTCCATGAAAGGCGGAAGGTCTAATATGAACAAGCCAATTGTTCCAACTTTGGCAAGTTTTACAATGTTAATAAATTCAACTGCTGAAGTTTCTTTTGTTAGTGATTTAACTGCTGGAGATGAAGAAAGATTTCATGTCGAATTATACAGATGGGAATCTTTAATATTTAAAGGATATATAATTATAGAACAAGTATCGCAAGATATAACGAAAGATTATAGAGCATTGAATATTACTGCTGCTGATGGTTTAAGCAGAATGAAAGAAGTAAACTTCCCTATAGATGCTCCTGGCAATATAGCCGGATATATGGTTCAAGGATATCCAACTTTTTTAGAATTAATTGTTAGGTGTTTTAAAGAAGCCAATATAACAGATTTATATACTGAAGTTAATCACAAGTTGTTTAATGTCTATATAAATTGGACAGAAAGCGGCATGGATATAACTAATGTAAATCGCAGAGGTGTTTTAAATCAAATAATTTGTCAAGATAAATTGTTTTATAATTTAGAAAGTGATTCTGATGGTTTTTATGATGATGTAGATAAAAGTAGAACATTAAGTTGTCACAAAGTTTTGGAAAAAATATTGACTTTGCTTCATGCAAAAATATTTTATCAAGATGGCAAATATTTTATTCGTCATGCTTGGGGCAGCGAAGCAACATCTAAAGAATTAGAATATTATAGTTATGACAAAAACGGAGATTTTATATCTATATATACACAAGATATAACTGAAGCCGTAGGGTATCAAGGGTCAGATGCTACAAGGTTATTAGCACCAAGCGCAACAGAATATATCGCACCACATAAATATATAGAAGTTGAATTGGTTGGAGAAAGGGAACAAGCAATTAATTCTGCTATCTGGCTTGATACAGATTTAACTTGGAAAAGCCAAAACTTTTTTCTAGAAGGACAAATAATTAATCTTAGTTTAGATTTTACCCATGTTATAACTAAAGAAGATGCACCAATAACAGAACAAACTGGATATTGGACTTTTGAAATTCAAGTAAGGGTAGGGAATAAATATTTAGAAAGAAATGAAATCTTAACATTTTGGCAAGGGAGTTGGTCAACCGATTCAACTAAGTCAATAATATATGAGCCAAAAGCAGTTTATACATCTTTGCTTTCTGTTGAATTTGAAAGTAACTTAACAATAATATGTGATGCTTTACTTGACGAAGGAGATTTAGAAATAAAATTAGTATCTGTTAAGTATTACAATGGTACACAAATAGTTTATGAAAGATCATCGGCAAATACTATTGGGCCATTGACTGGATACGAAGGTTCTTATCATGCAATGCAAAGCGGATTGGTTACACAAAACGAAGATAATAATACTATCAACGTTTATAGGAGTGGTCAAATATCTGGAAATACTAGAACTAAAAAAGTTAATTTAAAACTAGGCGAGTTTTTAAACACAAAAGAAAACATTAGTCAAATTTATACATGGGATAATACATTAGGCGAGATTACTCCAAATCAAGATAATTCTCCTCAGCCAGATTGGGGAGGCGGAAAACTTATCCAACAAAAACTTTTAGAAAGTTATACAAGAACACATACAACCACAAAAGAAATATTAAGTGGTACATTAGATTCTACAGAAAGAATTATCGGATACGATACTGTATTAACGTGGATGGGTAATGATTATATGGCAGTAGATTTAGAAAGAATTACTGCATTAGACAGATACAAAGGCCAATGGATTGAGGTTGGAAAAACGGCAGCGACAACAACCGGTGACACTATAGATATTTTTTATATTCCAACAAGAAAAGGGTTTTTATCGCCTGGAGTTAATGGGCCATTAAATGAAGATCAATTTGCATCTTTTTTAGGAGAAGATGGTGCAAGTGGTGTTGGCAACCTATTAAAATCTAGATCATATAATATTGATAATTTAAACTATTTGCAAATATTAACTCATACAATCCCATCTGATATAAAAACAGAATATACAAGACCATCCATAGATGATAGTTATATTTTGTATGTTAATGGTGTAAGATGGCGATATGTTCCTACTCTTTTAGAAGTTAATAAAGCTGGAGTATTTACGCTAGAGCCTGGAACATTAAATTGGAATATCTTTAGGCAACTAGATGCAGAAATAAGATTAGAAATATGGGACAGATTAGTAGTTGAAATAGATACTGAATAATATAAAAATAACACATGAAAAAAATAATAATAATACTTTTCTTTTTTATAGCAGCTAAAAGCTATTCTCAAATTGATCCATACCAAATAATTAAAGATTCGCTTGGGGCACATCGGATATTAATGACTGATTCGACTGGTGAATATACAAGGGTATTATTGCGTGATGCCATTGCGGACAGTATAGGTGTTGGCAAATTTGTAAATGGCACTGATCCATTGGATGCGGTTTATATGGATGGCAACGTAGGTATAGGGAATGCAAGTCCTCAAAATATACTACATATTAAAAAAGCGAATCCAATTGTACTAATTCAAGATACTGAAACATCTTTTTCAAATACAGAGTCTTACATTAAATTTAGCGGATCTCAAGGATCAGCAGCAGGTGGTATTTTTAGAACTGATGTAGAACAGTCTATAGGTTATAGAGACAATAGTCTAGTATTCGATAGAGCAGGTGTTGAGAATATGCGTATTAATTCATCTGGTAACGTAGGTATTGGAGATGACAATCCATCAACAGAGCTATCAGTAAATGGAGCGTATTCTGGAGAGTATCCAAAAGATAGTGGATTAAAAAATGTAGTGTTTGGTACCAATAATTTATCCTCACATACAACTGGGATAAATAATTTTGTAAACGGTCAGTATAATGCGACCGCATCTACTACAAATCATAGAAGTTTTATCAATGGGGAAAGGAATTTTCGATATGCTACACCTACGATTCAATATTCATTTGCAAATGGGTATAATAATAATGTGAATAATGTAAGTTCAGCGAGTTACTCTATGCTAAACGGAATCTTTAATCTAGAAGAGGCGCAAGGTCTAGGATATACATTTGCCAATGGGCGTGAAAATGGAAATGATTTAACTCAAGCAAATTACAGTTTTTTTCATGGATACCGAAACGCTTATAACTCAACTGCGAATACAAATTACAATACATTTATAGGCAGAGAAAATGCAATTGGAGCGACAGACATAGACTATTCTGTTTTTCTTGGGTATCAAAATAATTATAGCGGAAACAATTCAAATATAGATTATAGTTTTATTGCTGGAGAAAGGAATGCTTATAATGCCGGAAATATGTTTGCTACTAATATAATGGGGTATCGAAACGCATACACTACATCAAATACATTAAATTACTTTACTGCCATAGGGCGAGAAAACGCATACTATCCAACTGTACCAATGAATAATACTATACTATTAGGATATAGACAAGCATATAATGTAGGGTCAGAAGGTGCTGGATCGTACAAACTAGCGATAGGAATGTATGAAGACAATCCTCTAATATATGGAGAATTTGACAATGCATTACTAAAGATAAACGGAGACTTGCAGGTAGGTGATGATTTGCAAGCTCGATTAAATTTAAATTCTAAAAAAGATGGTTCTTGGGTTAGCGGAAGTTATATGTCTGAAATACTTTTTACTAGTGATGATACATCTGGAGCGGCTGGAGCATCTACAAGAGCAAGTATAAGAACTGAAGCAATTAATGCAAGTGGTTCACCTATTGCTGATGGTTCAGATGTGCAATTGGTTTTTAAGATAAAAGGAGATGTCGCTGGGCTTCCTCCAGATGCAATGATATTACATTCAAATAAAGATTTGGAAGTGTTAGGTGGAGTATCTGTTGCAGAAAGAACTGGAACGGCAGCGAAATCCGCTTTCTTTGATACTGATGGAAAATTAGTTGAGGGTGATCTTGTTAGCAGCGGACAAGCGGCAACTTGTAAAATTGAAACAACATCGAGCCAAACTATTTCTTCTACTGGATCGCCTTTTGTGGTTTTCGATTCAGAAACTATTGACAATGGAAGTTTGTCATCTGATTTAACAAATAACAAGATTACAATCAATGAAGATGGATTGTATATGGTTTTATTTTATATGAAATTAAATGGTGGGAACGGAGCAGAATTTGATGTGGAAATAGATGTCAATGGTTCGGCTAAAGAAGATCATTATCAGACATTAGATAGCGATGATTTGATGACAGTAAGCGGATCGTATGTGGGTAGTTTTTCAAATGGTGATGATGTAAAAATTCAAATTGGACAAGTAACTTCTGATTCTGGACAAGCAGTTGAAAATATATATACTGGAAGTTCTTTGACAGTAATTAGGTTATAACAATTAATAAATAAATAAAAAATGAAGAACATTAAATTAGTTGCAATAATTATAGGACTTTATAGTTCAATTTTATCGGCGCAGTACGATACTAAGATTATAGAAAAGAATTCGCTTTATCAAGTTGAGTTAACGGAATTTTCAGATGGGTTTTGTAAAGTGACAATCTACGATGGAATGGTAAAAGAAAAAGCTGAATCCATAAAAGATAGCTTGGATAGAATTTACAATTTTAAAAACAACCAACTTGAAGAAGATTTGGAAATGTATCTACAAGAAATTGAAATTTTATCGCAGCAATTGAAAGATGCAAAAAAAGCAAAGCGAAAAATTGAAAGGAAAATAAAAAGAAGGGACGAAAGAAAAGTAAATAAATAATTTAATAATTTTTAAATATATAAAACATGACAAGATCAGCAATTAGGCACATCCTTACGGCAGTTGGAACAGTATTAGCGCTATTTGGATTAGATAACTTTGTAGACATTTTCGATTTTGCTAACCAAAACTTAGATGCTATATGGGCAGCCGTTGAGACAATTGTTGGATTCGCTTTGGCAATTTATGGCTTTGCAAAGAATCCGGAACGACACAATGCAGAAATTAAATAGATAGTCTTTGGTCGCTGCTTGGCTTTAGTCATCAGCTAGGCGGCGGCTTTTTAAAATATAAGTAATGGAGGATAATATATTTGTAGTAATTATAACGGCAATAGGAACTTTTATTGCCACAATTTGGGGGAAAGATGGCTGGAATTTTTTGATAAAAAAACAAGAGATAGAAGCTGACCAAAGCAATATGGAAAAGATGGTTGCTATGCAATTAGAGCTTGCCGAAGCGAATCACAGAACGCAACAAATAGAAAACGTGGTCATAATGTTGATCACTATTTTTGAGGCTGAGTTCAGCGATGGCAGACACAAGACCGTTATCGCTAAAGCTAAAGAATTAATATCTGCCGAAAACTTATAACATATCAAAAAATATATCTTACAAAGAAGTAGTAAGATCACAAACGGCGGAGAGACTAGGGATAGAAAATGTTCCTAGTCTTAGCCAATTGTGTATTATAAAAAACTTAGCTAATAATTTTTTCCAACCTTTAAGAAACCATTTTGATCTACCTATAAAGATCAATAGCTTTTTTAGGTGCAAAGAATTAAACGATGCAATCGGCGGCTCTAAATATTCCGACCATATGGTTAATAATGATGTTTCTGCGATTGATATAGACGATACTTATACTAAACAATACGGCGTATATAATAGGCATATATTTGATTATATAGCGCATAATATGAATTATTATAAACTTATATATGAGTATGAGGATAAACTAACGCCTTGCGGCTTAAAATCGCCTAAATGGATACATATTAGTTATAGTACCGATCCTATGAAGAACAAACAAAAAACAACATTGTACACTAATGGCAATGGATACAAGCCGTTTAATCTAAATATGACATGATATTAAAAGACTACAATAATAAGATCAATTCAAGTATTGATACGCTAGAAAAAGAAAGCATTATTGCGATGCTATTTACAAAGCTGACTGAGGCAACTATAATATTATTTCCAAAAGGAATATATCGACAGATTAAATGGTATCAATTCAATAGGTGGATATTGCTTGGAAAAATAATGTATGATTTGATAAAATTAATAATGAAGAAAAAGTAAGTAAGTAATCGATGCAGATTGCTTGTTCTTTATGTTCTTTTAATTTAGAATTTTTGTTGCTTTCTTTTAATTCTATTAAGGATTCTTTGGTTTTATATTTATCCAGTATCTTCAAGCTAGTTCTTAACAGATGTAAATTCTTAGTTATCTTCTTTAATTTCTCCACATCTTTCCAACTTACATTCTTGGCTGCATTGATTAGATTGTTGGCCTTCTCTTTTATTTCTTTTTCTGTTTTCATTAATTAAAGAAAGGCTTGATTGAGAAATTTGTTCCCTTGTATTGCTCTAAAACAAATCCTCTTCTACCTAGACCAAAATTAGATTGTATCCAATTAGATGATGGACTTAATGCCGGATAGTTATTATAGATAAAATCTGAGGATGCGCACATATCAAATAAGGCTTGATGTGAATCTCCTTTTTTAAATACTACTAAATCACAAAGCGAATAGATATCATTGAACTTACAATACTGGTCAATCTTTTTTACTCCCTTTTCATCTAGATGCGGCTTGAATCCAAACTTTAAAGATTTGTCATCTTTACCATGACTAATAACGAAACAAACTTTATTGACAATATAATGATTAATAAATTGTCTGTGGTTGTTTACTTCGACATGACTATATAATTTTTCGGCAATAGATTTAAAGGCAGAATTGATAAAATAACCAAACGATCCAGCGTGATTATCGTTGCAAATATTATTGAAGATTATATAATCATAATGGCTTATTAATCCGTTAAGTATCCGCATCTTAAATTCCAAAGCGCAATCAAAAGCGGCATCATTTCCCATGTTTTGCGGTAACTTGTGGCCTCCTCTAGTTGTCTGTTCATTGTACCCATCTAACAAATCGCCAAGTTCATCAACTACTAATGTATCTGAGGATTTATTTAAAATCGTTTGTTCAACCATGTAATCAGCTTGGATCATTACTTCTTTGCGATTCCAATCTATGGCATACATTGCGTTTTTATATTTGTCTGTATCCATTCCAATGTGTACATCCGTATAAGTTAAAGAATCAAAATCATTTGTTTGCGTTTGATTTTCTACTCGCTGGATATTAATCGCATCAATACCTTTGCAATGTTTTTCAATAATTGATTGTACATCAAAATCTTTTAATTCTACTTTTTTTGGCGCATACTGAATCCATTGCTGGCCGGTTGTCTTTGATGTAGATATTTTTATCACTTCAAAATTATCTGGAACTTTTATTGGTTCGCTTTGTAACTTTTCAACTGTAGATATTACATCATGATTCTTATCTAGTTTTTTAATTACTTCGATAAATTTTCTTTTGTGCGGTCTTGCTGGCAATCCTAATTTGATTCTTTGTTTTTCGGTCAAGTAATATCTTGCCGTATCTCTGTCTTTATCGTTTTCTTTAATTTTAAAACCTAAATATTCTGCTTCTTCTGGCTTTAGTCTTGTTCTTACTTTCTTTAACATATTTTTATTTTCTTAATTTTAAAACGTCATTAATTGACATATTAATAACACTATCAATTTCTTTTGTATCATCCATAAGGTAAACTTCATAGCCAAGATTATAAAACTTTTCCATTATTACTTCTTGTAATTCAGATGGCTTTTTACCTTTCCGTTTTACTTCAATTAAAATTGTTCGCATTCCGCCAAATGCTCTAATGTCTGGCCATCCAACCGGAGCTGACATAGTGGTTACTAGATAACCGGCTTTCCTTAATTTGTTGGCTATTATTTTTTGAATGGCTGATTCGCTCATTTGTTGTATTTCGCTTTATTGTAATAAGATTGTGTAAAATTCTTTTTCTTACTTACGGCAGAATATACATAAGGGCCAATTCCTCCATCGCTGAATATCCAGTATAATCTTGCTGGCTTTGTTCTATTCTTAGATTGTATTCTTGCTTTGCCTTGAAAATATGATGTGGCAGAAAAATCAATTGAATACATTACTAAGCAATTCGCAGTAGATAAATCAACACCTTCACGAGCAGAACGAATCTGAGCAATAAAAACAACATCGTCATTTTCTCTAAAGATATCTTCGTTAGATGTCCAGTTTTTAAACTTTTGTTTTAGCAAATCTCCTTCTGCTTGGTATACATACAAGATAGCAATCTTTTGTCCATCAAATTTTTTAGCTATATAATTCACCTTATTCGTGGATACAACTGCCACAGTACCATCATCCATAATACAAGTCCCTCCGCTGATTTGCGCTTTCTTACTTAGCTTGATTGCTCCGTTCGCTGGAATACATAACTCGCCAGCGTAAGAAGTAAATCCTCGTTGATCTATGTTAGTAATCATTTCTTTCTGAACGGAGTTCATAGGAACTTGCAAGAATATTTCTTTGATAGGTTGTATGAAGCCAGCAGCTTCTTGACTAACAGATAAAAACAAATGCTTTGTTCTTGCATCAATTTTCGGTTTAATCGCTCGTTCGTAGTTGTTTACTTTATATGCACCAATTCGTTTTTGGTAAACATTGACATAGTCTTTGGCCCATTTATAGAAATTAGAATAAGCAATAAAAGGCGAGTAAGAAGATATCCAAAATTGATGATATAATTGACTATATGATTCCGGTGTAAATGTTCCGGACAAATATACAATAGGAGTATTTTTACAAATGCTTTTGAGCATCTTTGCTCGTTTGCTTGGCTTTGGAAAAGCTGAAATGGAATGGCTTTCATCAACAATTACAATATCAAATTTTCCAACTACTTTGTGAAGGCTCGCATAATTCCAGAACCAAATGTCATATTCTGGGTTTAAAAGTTCGTAATCTTTTTTTATTGATCCCTCAACTATTGCTTTCTTTTTTGATACAAATAAAACTCTTTTAGCACCATATCGAGCAGCTAGTGATAAAGCGGTCAGAGTTTTACCAGTTCTAACTTCCATTGATAAGCATACAATTTTATTCGCTTTTAATAGTTCTAAACCATCGCTGACCGCTTGCGCTTGATATGGTCTAAGTTCTACCATACACTTTCAATATCTGCTAAATGTTTAATATCAAAAAGAACATCGTTGATATAACTTTCCATCTCAATTACTTGATTGTGGAATTGCTCAATTATTGCATTGTTTCTCAATATCTTGCAGATAATTAATCGGTCTTTAGGATCATCAAAGCTTTCATTATAACTTGTCAAATACCAACTATTGGCTCCAGAAATAAACATTTGAAATTGAACTTGGGCCATATGTTCATCAACCAATAAATTGGGATTCCTTAACCTTGCAAATTGAATATCTGAGTTTGCAGATTTCATTTCTAATCCGCTTATTATAAGGCCAGTTTCTTGGTCTAAAATTATACGATCTGGGCTGCAACCAATTAATCTATCAACTTCATTTAGTTTTCTAGATAAAAATCCTACTTGAGTAGTTTTAATTCCAGTAATATCTTGGAATAATTGGTTGGCTGCGCTTTCTGTTTCATGGCCTCGCTCCATGTCAAGCGAATAAAACTTAAAATCATTGCTGCCAGCGTTAGGACTATATCTTTGCTTTGCTATTTTCTCAGCGTAGCTTACTGCACCTTTTGCCAATCTTCCAACTGATCCGGCTGCGGCTTTTCCGCTTTTTAATTCAGAAGATACTAAAAGGCATTTTGCTGGGGATGCGGTAATCTTTCCTTTCCTTATTTCATCCCATTCTTCAGTATTCTGAGCAATAGAATAATGATATGTTATTGTGTTGTCAATTATTATATCATCGCTTAATATCTGTTCATCTGTTACCATGTCAGATAATATTGGGCCATCTATTTTGTTGTTCATTTGTTTCATAGTTTAATTAATTAAAAAAAATGCCGGTTAACCATCTCACAAGCTAACCGGCTAAACCTAAAACTAAAACTATGAACTCTTTGGATACAATTGGCGCACATCCCATGAATCGGATTGATACGAATTGTTCTTATTCTTTTCTTTTCCGGCAAAAGTAATCTTTAACGGCGTTCCTTGTCTGTAGTTCATACGCTCAAATAAACCAACAAGTCTGGCAGAACTATTTGAAACTCTTGACAATTCACCTTTGTCTGATTGTTCCCAAAGATGTACAGTTGGTAATAATTTTTCCTCTCCAGATTCTAAATCTGAAATTGTTTCTACTGTCATTGAATCAAAGAATACTAATTTAGTTTCTCCTTTTTCAACCGGTGACCAGTAAGCGGAATTGTCACTAACTTGGCTAACTTCCAAATCGGCTAGATTAATTCCTTGTAATTCCGACGGATTAAATAATTCTAATCCAGTAACTTCATTTTCTAATAATTCGCTCATAGCAATAATTTTTTTAAATTAAATAATTGATTGATTTTAAAACGGCGCAGCCATCAAACTGCGCCAGATATCCTACTTTTAGGATAGACAAGTGTTTTCTTTGCAAACTTTATTGATGTAATCATGAAAAAGCTGATCGGCTAAATTTTCATCTTGTAATAATTGTTGGAATGTAATTGATCGATAACTTTGTATAAAATCGCCATCTTTTATATCATCTTCGATCCATTCTAACCAGCTATTAATCTTGGCATATTCATAGACATCATTATAATTAGGCGTTAACACAATGTTTCTACCATTTTGGTTTTCATAGGAAATAATAATCCTATGCTCGTAAGGCGTTAATCGGAAATTAATGTTGTTGATTTTGTTCATAGTGAGAAATTTAGTTTAATTTTATGTTGCAAATATATAAAATTATAATTATTATATTTGTAAAATACAAAATGTAAAAACTATGATGGATGTATATATAATAGAATATATTGAATATAAACTACATGAGGCGGTGTTGTTGGTATGTTTTAACGAAGATCAAACAGAAACCATTATGGGGTTTACTTATCATTATAATTAATATGAGAATCATTATAGTATTATGTCTATTTCCGCTATTGAGTCAAGCACAATTAAATAAAAACATCTGGAAAGCATCGGCGATCCAATCATTAGCTGGGTTTGCAGATGGAACTAATCAAGCATATCTGTTTCATTATCATGGGCAATTTGGTAATATTAGACCAAATGAAGAAGCTTGGCGGAATAAATGGGCTAAAGATGGCAATGGCATTACTATAGTAGGGAAAGAACGATTCTGGCTATCAAGCCGGTCTTTGGTGTTTTTAACGGATTTTCACCATTTTACGAGGTTTGTAACACATAGATCAAATGAGGGCAGCGCTTTGTTATATGCTATTGGTCATGGTGTTAAAAGAAAGAAATGGTATTGGTATTTGGCTGATTTTTTTATCATGTTTAGCGCTAGAAGCATTGGTTTTTATGGTAGCTATGAAATTATTTTTAAATAATCCTAAAAAAATATACAAGCAATATGTTATTGTGTGTATATTGCATTAAATTAATTATTAATCTTACATTTAAAAACTAAAAACTATGAAAAATCGTAATCAAAAAATCCAATCATTAAAAGAAGGCGTTAAATTCAATATTCCTTTAATTGGTTCTAGAGGCAGAATATACAGAGTAACAGAAAAAGCCATCCAGATCAACTGTGCCAATAACGGAATGTTATGGATACCAAAAATGCAAATTAACGACATTGACGAAACAACTGGCGAAATACTTTTAACAAATGGGAGGGTGCGTAAAATTAATAGAAAACGACGAGGGTCAAGCGGAGCATATTAAAAACAAACAAATAAACTACAGAGGCACACAAATAAGTCCTCTTTTTTTTTAAATAATCGTCAAAAAAATATACAAGGTATTACTTATTGATTGTATATTGCATTAAATTAATTATTAATCTCTCATTTAAAAACTAAAAATTATGAAAAAATTTTATATTAATGACAAAAAAGCAACTGTTTTAATTTGCAAATCTCAAGCAGAAGCGGTTGAATGTCTTGTGGTTTTAGAAAATTCTAATTTTGCAAAAGATATGTATATTTCCTCAAGATCGAAAAAGTGGCAATACACTTGGGATTCTATTAAATATTATTTAATAAAAGCTGGATTAGATCATACTTTTATATCTAAAAAATAAAACCTATGCAAAATCCAAAAATTAAATTTATTGACGTTTTAAAATTACAAATATTTGTAATATTGGCGTTGTGGTGGCTCATCAATATGGGCGCATAAAAATAATTTTTTTAATCATTTGATTAAATAGTGTAATTTCGTTGGGAGCGGCTGGAGGGTCGAAACTCCGGC
>Ga0228617_1000208_pt1 | contig 29525 bp, 24 predicted proteins | sample 18DmetaG_FD_190061 | JGI IMG/M metagenome (GOLD analysis project Ga0228617, IMG submission 190061) | Seawater microbial communities from Monterey Bay, California, United States - 18D | ecosystem: Environmental > Aquatic > Marine > Coastal | place: USA: California | collected 2016-10-20
TTTACGGATGGTCTATCAACTTTAGCCAGGGAGTTTAATTGTCCGCTAGTTGGCGGTGATTTGTCGTCAGGGCCATTGCAGATTGCGATTCAGGTTCATGGTCTAGTGCCAGACGGTATGGCAACGCTCCGCAGCGGGGCTCAAATCGGGGACTCTATTTTAGTTACAGGAACTTTGGGTGACGCTGCTGTGGCACTTTTGGGCCTAGGCTATGAAAGTCACTTGGGCTCTGATTTTAAACTTCATGGGCTGGCGGATCCTCAGCCATTGTTTGAACGTTATTTTTTCCCGTCGCCAAGAGTTGGATTTGCGCTCGGATGCCGCGGATTGGCAAACGCAGCAATAGATATTTCTGATGGCTTTGTGTCGGATCTGTCACATGTGTTGAGGGAATCACGGCTTGGAGCTGAGATTGAAGAAGCGGCGTTACCTTTTTCAGCGACGGCGGAAGCTTGCTTGTCTGAGTCGATGCTTACGCAAGCTTGCCTTAATGGCGGCGACGACTACGAGTTATGTTTAATGGTCAGTCAAGACTCAAAAGATAAAGTTTTCGAAGTTGCAAAAAATTGTGATTTGTCATTGTGTGAAGTTGGAATTATTGAGGAAATAGATGGTGTTCGATTAAAAAAGCGTGATGGGAAGATGGTTGCTGTAAATGGCGATGGGTATAAACATTTTTAGAACAAAATTAAGGTAAGTTTTAATGGTCGCTAGTGCAGCTACTCCACCAAGTGTTTGGCGGAATCCGATACACTTTCTTAGCTTTGGTTTGGGTAGTGGGGCAATTCCTATTGCTCCCGGAACTTTTGGGACACTGGGTGGAGTGCTGATTTATCTGGTTCTTCCTTCAATGAGTGCCGGGCTATACATTTTGTTCTTAATTTTAGCATTTTTATTGGGCATGTGGTTATGCGGTAAAACGTCTTCTGATCTGGGCATTCACGATCATCCTGGTATTGTTTTTGATGAATTTGTAGGCTTATGGATTACATACTTTATGGTTCCTGAAGGCTTGCAATGGTTGATTTGTGGATTTTGTTTTTTTCGGGTTTTCGATATTTTAAAGCCGTGGCCCATACAGTGGGTAGATAAAAACATTAACGGCGGGCTCGGAATCATGCTTGATGACGTTTTAGCAGGTATAATCGCCTGCTTGTGTATTCAAGGTATTGCTTGGATTCTATAAACGAACAGGCCAAGTGAGTATCGAAATTATTAATGATATCTTAAGAGGGAAATTCTTTTGTCAATAACGTTTGTTGCGCGGACTGTCTTACCCACCGAATGGGGGGAATTTGCGATGTTTGGATTTGAGGATGATGAGACTGGCAAAGAGCATATAGCGCTCGCCTTGGGTGACTTGAAATCAAGCAGCGAGCCCATACTATGTCGAGTTCACAGTGAATGTCTGACAGGTGATGCGTTAGGCAGCCTCCGGTGCGATTGTGGCTCTCAGCTGCAATATGCGATGCAGTCGATAGGCGAAGCCGGATACGGATTGATTCTCTATCTTAGACAAGAGGGGAGAGGAATTGGGTTGCTCAATAAATTAAAGGCCTATGCTCTTCAGGACGAAGGAGCGGATACCGTTGAAGCAAACATTGCACTCGGATTCGCTGCAGACGAAAGGAGCTACCATGTTTGCGAGCCGATTTTGAAGTTTTTAGAGGTCGTGAAGGTGCGCCTGTTGACAAACAACCCGAAGAAAGTTCAAGCACTTGAGAACCTTGGGATCGAGGTGGCAGAGGTTCTACCTGTTCATACCGGCGAAAATCCTCACAACAAAAAATATCTTTCGGTTAAGGCTGAAAAAATGGGTCACTGGCGGTAAGTTTGCTGAGTGGCTCGATGCAGTGTTCGAGGCGACAATCGTTATTTATGGAAGAGTAGCTTTGAGCGCCTCAGCACCTACTGGATCTTCGATTAAAAATCGATTCCTTTTTGTACCTTAACGCCATTGTAAAAAGCGTGCTTCGTTTCTTCTAATTCTGTTACGGTATCTGCGAGCTCTATTAGTTCTTTCCCTGCATTTCGCCCAGTTACAATGACGTGCTGATCATCTGGACGATTTTTTATGGAGTTTAATACAGAATCCTTGTCGAGATAGCCGTAAGTCAACATGTAGGTAAGCTCGTCAAGGATTACTAAGTCCATATCGGGGTCCTGAAGAAGCTTGCTTGCTTCGGACCATGTTTTTTCTGCGGCGACGATATCGCTTTGTCTGTCCTGAGTGTCCCAAGTAAACCCGGTATTCATTGTATGGAACTGAACTTGAGGGTGATCATTAAATAAGAGTTGCTCACCAGTTTCCCATTGCCCTTTTATAAATTGTATAACGCTGCAGCGAAGCCCGTGCCCAACACTGCGGGCGAGCATGCCAAATGCCGAAGAACTTTTCCCTTTTCCGTTGCCGGTGAGCACTAAAAATAGACCCTTATCAATAGTTGCAGCGGCAATATTGCCGTCTATGTGTTCTTTTTTGCGCTGCATTGCTTTCTTGTGTCGAATGTTCCGCTCTTCAGTTGATGACATTTTTTCTCCTGGCTATAGATTTATTTCAGCACCGATAAAGGCTCCACGGGAGGGCGATCGATAGTCGAGTAGTTCTCGATAGTTTTTATCAAGAGCATTTTCTACGCGAGCGAATATCTGAATGTTTTCACTAAAAGTGTATCTCGCACTGAGGTCAAGAACACCAAAATCGTCTAACGCCAGCGGTCTAGGAGAGCCAAAGCTCTCATCGATCGAATCACGCGAAACGCGGTAGAAAGCATTTAGCGATAATGAATTTTTACCATAGGTCACACCAATATTGGCGAGAACTTTAGGCCGGCGTACTCGTTGCATTCCATTACTACGTCGAGTTTTATTATGGGTAAGATTAGCTATAACACGCACTGACTCGCTGAGTTCTAATTCGCCGTTTATTTCTGTGCCTTTTGAACGACTAGTACCGATATCTTGCAGGTAACCGCTGTAGCTAGCCATATCATAAAAAATTGCATTTTCAATTTTTTGGTTAAACCTTATAGCTTCTAATCTTAACTTATCTAAATAAAAGAACTCCATTCCAAATTCATAGCCATCAGTTTCCTCGGCGTCCAGTGCAAGACCGAATGCTGGAGGGTAAGCAGAGGGACTGTTGTTATAGCCAATTTCATAGAGACTCGGAGCGCGAAAGCCCGTACCTAAATTTCCTTTTAGTTTGAGGGTCCTTTGGCCTAAATTTAATAAATAAGTGGCGGCTAACCGATAGCTGAGGTGTTCACCAAAATCTTGATTATCATCAACTCTTATGCCGCCACTAATAAAAATATCATTTGAAAAGTCCCTAAGAACGTCGAGATAGTATCCTTTGTTGTCCCTTGAGTTATTTCCGTTTTTTTCTTGCTCTAGGTCAACGCCAAAAATGAAATCAAAGTTTTCTAAACTATTGTTAGTTCCAAGATATTCCCAACGATCTAGCCCGCCTTCGCTTGCAAAACTGCTTACGCCAAGTGATAAAGAGTCCCGATCCGTTTTCGTAGAAGTATACGATACGCTATGAGTCGAGGCATTGCTTTCGTATTGCAGCTCTGCCCGAGTTGCACTGAAATTATAGATCGCTAAGCAATTATTTATGACTAAAAAAGATGAGTCATAACAGTTATCGTACTCAGTCTCTCCAGAGGCGTCTCGATGGACTAATTTGAATTCTAATTCATCTGTTACTTTTGCAGTAGCGCGGGCGTGGTAACTGCGATTTTTATATCCATCGTCATCAGGCTCGGCAGAGTCTGAAAATCTTGCGTTAAAACCATCGCTTTGAAGGTCCGTTGCATTGAAAGAAAAACTAGTTCGTTTGCGGTTTGTGCTGAGGCTGATACCGTTCTGGCTGGTACCGCGAGAACCGATTTGAGAACCGATAATAAAGTTGTTACCAAATTCTAAGTCATTTGATTCGACGTTGATAATACCACCAGCATCTGCGCCGTAACTGAGACCCTGTGGTCCTCTTAAAATCTCAACTTTACTAATGCCGCTGCTTAGGAGATGCTCGGATTGAGTAGCTACTTGGGGACCGCTGGGATCCGATAAGCGTATCCCATCCATTATCATGAGAGTACGAAAACTTTCCTCCCCGCGCACACGGATAGAAGACTGGGAACCCATTCCGCCTGATCCAGTTACTCCGACGGCAGGAGTCTGTCGAAGAATATCCGGTAGGGAAAGATTGCCCATCGCCCTTATGCGCCCTTTCGAAATTACCGTGATGGAAGAAGCGACTCGTCGAAGCTGGACAGGTGACCTGTGAGCTGTAACGACAATTTCTTCTAACGCGTTAAGGCTTGTCGGACTGGTGTTCGAATTGTCTTGTGCGAATAAGCTGGCAGAGATTAAAGTCGCTGCTAGCGAATTCAAAACAGATACGTGGTTTTTCATTTTTAAAACTCCGATAAAACGTCATTATGGCGACACCTGTCTCGTGTCAAAGGTTTTTATCAGAGAAGGGGATGAGCAGAAGAACCCATAGGCTCCACCACTGATGAAGCCCTCCGCTGCATCAAGCTTAAAGTTATTTCGGCTGGTATCGGACTGGCCAACTTGCTTTCTAAAGATTTGAAAACTGTCGGTACACCGTTGCGGGGGCAGTGTTAGAATTTAACTAACTTCCCATTTAATCAGCTTGCGCTAGAACCGATATAACTTGGCTTTTGGTTCTCAAGAGAAGTCAAAAGACGAGCGAAGTCTAAAGATAAAATAAAAAGTAGTCAATCGAGGTGGGTTTTTTGCAATTGCTTGCCTATGTATTTCATTGCGAAATACCACACGAAGAAAGTTTGGTCTGAATTTTCTTAATTATGCCTTCAGCATCGAGACCAATTTTTGCCAGCATGTCACTTGCTTGTCCGTGTTCGAGAAAAGCATCTGGCAAACCTATATTAAGTACTGGCACATTTAAGTTCTCCTTTATTAAAAATTCATTTACCGCCGATCCTGCACCTCCCATTAAACTATTTTCTTCAAGCGTTACGAGAAGGTTGTTAGTTTTGGCTAGTTCGGATATTAAAACCTCGTCGATTGGTTTTACAAAGCGCATATCTGCAACGGTCGCATTCAGTCTCTCTCCGACTTCGTTAGATGGGGCAACTAGGCTGCCGAAAGCTAGAAGCGCTATTTTTTTTCCTTTGCGCCTTAGAATTCCTTTTCCGATGTCTAGTTTTTCCTGTGTGGGAGGCAGAGAGGCACCGGTTCCTTTACCACGCGGATATCTGACTGCGGCTGGACCTTTATGTTGGAAGCCTGTTGATAGGAGCTTATATGTCTCTGCTTCATCGCTGGGCGTCATTATCACTAGATTTGGTATGCACCTGAGAAAACAAAGATCAAAGCTGCCCGCGTGTGTGGGACCGTCTTCACCGACTAACCCTGCGCGATCTATCGCGAATAAAACATCTAGTTCCTGGAGAGCCACATCGTGAATCAACTGATCATATGCGCGTTGCAAAAATGTTGAGTAAATAGCAATTACAGGCTTTTGGCCTCCGCACGCTATGCCGGCTGCAAATGTTACGGCGTGCTGTTCTGCTATCGCCACATCAAAAAATCGATCCGGAAATTTTTCTGCAAACTCGTTCATTCCGGAACCCTCTCCCATTGCTGGAGTGACAGCGATTAGTCGTTTGTCTTTTTTTGCGACGTCACACAACCACTCACCAAAAACTTGGGAGTAAGTCGCCCGATTGAGTTTTCTTGCGTCTTCCTTGGTGTTGGGTAAATTTTTCGAGTTTTTTTTCTGGGGTGTGACCTTGCTGAGCGCATGCATGCCATGCGGGTCACTTTCTGACTCGGTATAACCCTTGCCCTTTTGAGTCACAATATGAAGAAGTTGCGGTCCACGCAAAGATTTAATATTCGTGAGAATATCGACAAGGCCCTCAACATTGTGCCCATCTATAAGCCCGATATAATTGAATCCGAGTTCTTCAAAAAGAGTGCCAGGTGAAACCATTCCTTTCATGTATTCTTCTGCCCGATGGATCGCTTTCAGTGCAGGAGGCACCTTGGATAATACGCGCTTGCTTCCGCTTCTGATGAAGTTGTAGGGCTTACTCGCCCACATTCGTGCAAAATAGCTTGATAGTCCTCCCACGTTATCAGAGATGGACATATTGTTATCATTGAGGATTACTAAAATATTGTCATCAATGTGACCTGCGTGATTGAGTGCTTCGAATGCCATGCCAGCAGTCATGGCTCCGTCGCCGATAACCGCAATGTTATGATTTTCTTCAGATCGTGCTAGGTCGGATTCCTTCATGCGTCCAGCGACTAACATCCCTAGAGCCGCGCTAATTGATGTGCTTGAGTGCCCGACGCCGAATGCGTCATAGGGACTTTCTTTTTTGCTTGGGAAAGGCGCAAGGCCTCCAGCTTGACGCATGGTTAACATGCGGGCTCGACGATCGGTTAAAATTTTATGAGGATAGGCCTGGTGACCAACGTCCCAGACAAGATTGTCTGTCGGTGTGTTGTAAACATAATGTAGCGCAATCGTAAGTTCGACGACGCCTAGTCCTGCTCCAAAATGCCCGCCGGTTTGCCCAACTGAGTAAAGCAAGAATAGGCGGAGCTCTTCAGCTAAAGTTTTTAAATCTCCAACCTGAAGTTCGCGTAAATCTTTGGGGATCGATATTCGATCCAGGATAGGTGTAGGTGGAAGTTCCAATGGTATTTTATCTAACATTTACTACCTTTGTTCATAATGTGGGCGAGGCATTATTAACCAACCGCTTTATTTAGTGATCTCTACGTACTACGTATTCAGCTAGCTCTCTCAGAGGATCAGCAGCGGAAGAGAAATTAGCCAATGCCGAAATTGCCTCTCTAGCAAGAGAGTCTGTTTTTTTCATTGCAGCCTCAAGCCCAGTTTGAGATAGGTAGGTCGGCTTACCGCGCGCTAGGTCTGAGCCTTGCGGTTTTCCTAGAACGGTGGTTTCACTTATTTCGTCAAGGATATCATCACGCACTTGAAATGCGAGGCCAATTTTTGTTGCATAAACTTCAAGAGCATCTAATTCCGCTTGTTTAACCGAGGGGTGGCTTAACGCTCCAAGCCGGACAGCCGCTTTTATTAGCGCGCCGGTTTTCAGTTCATGCATCTGCTCGAGCTGGACTGCCGTCAGGGTTTTACCTTTGGCATTGAAGTCAATTGCTTGGCCTGCTGCCATCCCTCTGCATCCTGCAGCGCTGGCCAGGATTTCGAGCATTTTTAGCTGGGTTACAGGCTTGATGGGGCTGGTCGGCGAACTCAATAATTCGAAAGCTAAAGATTGTAATGCGTCCCCGACTAATATTGCTGTGGCTTCACCAAAAGCTTTATGGACCGATGGTTTCCCGCGGCGCAGGTCGTCGTCGTCCATAGATGGTAAGTCATCATGGGTCAGGGAGTAGCAATGGATGAGCTCAACAGCCGCTGCCGGAACGTCAGCATTGGAAATTGATCCGCCAACTGACAATGCGCTTCCATAGGTAAGTGTAGGACGTATGCGCTTTCCAGCATCAACGCAAGCATAACGCATCGATCTGGAGAGGATTTCGTCACTGGCTACCCTCTCGATGGCTTGGTTTAAGGTTGTGTTTACCCTTTTCTGAGAATCAATTAAGAGCTCTTTCAGGTCGGAGCCCTGTTTTAATTTCATCGACATAATTTCACTAAATCACATTTGATTTTAAGTAGAGGGATCAAGTTCTTCCGTATCGCCTTTCTCGTTGATTAAAACCTGCACTCGCTTTTCGGCGTTATTCAATTCAGTTTGGCATTTTCGAGTTAGCTTGATCCCCTCCTCGAAAGATTTTAAGGAGTTTTCTAGACTAAGCTCGCCGTCTTCCATCATCGACACAAGGTTCTCGAGCTCTTCGATAGCTTGCTCAAAGTCAAAATCCGATTCTTGTGATGCGGTTTTTTCCTTTTTGGGCTGAGTCATAGTTTTTCCTTGCAAACAAGTTAACATTTAGTCTTAAATTATACGTCATCTCGTAGCCGAGCGTGCTACTCTTATTCTGACATACTTACCTGATACATCAACAAAAGGAGCATGAACGATTGTCAGAAAGTGACCAATTATCGACCTACGATAGTTTTGCCAGTGAGGCGGGTCGTCAATTAGGCCTCTACGCTGTTTTCGCAATTTTTTTGCTGGGCATCGTGATTTATGGTCTTTCTTTTGTTGTAACGTTAACCGGAGGTGGCGTCTCAGGAAAGGCGATAGATTTTGAAAACAATAGTATTACCATAAGTGTGGCTTACGACCCACCGCAACTCGACTCGATGAGAGCTACAGATGCGTCGAGTTTTTTGGTTTTGGCACATGTTCTTGAGGGATTAATTTCAAACGATGAAGACAACAACTTAGCACCGGGTGTGGCAGAGCGATGGGAAATTCGTGAGGATGGGGCAACATTTTGGTTACGTGATGACGCTATGTGGAGTGACGGCCAAGCTGTTACAGCGCATGATTTTGAATTTGCATGGAAACGTGTGGTAGACCCGAAAACAGCCTCAGAGTATGCCTTCCTGCTTTTTCCAGTTGAAAACGCTGAAGCGATTACTGAAGGTCAAATGCCGGCTTCCTCGCTTGGAGTATTCGCTGTCTCGGATAGAGAATTGAGAGTAAAGTTTGAGCGCCCAACCCCATACTTTGAAAAGCTCGTTGCATTTGTTACTTATTTTCCTGCAAGGGAGGATTTTGTTAATTCAACGGATGGTCGCTATGCATCGAGTGCCGAAACAATGTTGTACAACGGCCCTTACACTGTTGATGAATGGGTTTTGGGCGCCTCAATGAAATGGTCCAAGAATCCTCACTATTGGAATGAAAAAAAAGGCTTTCTCGACGAGATTAACGTTGCTTATATCACGACTGATGTTAATGCAAAGCTAAATCTTTTCAAAGATGGTCAAATTACCGATACGGCTCTCTCGGCATCTATGCTCCCCGAGGCCATGGAGAGAAGGTGGCAGATAGATCGTTTAATGGATGGAACTGTGTTTTTTATGGAATTCAATCATCGTGACGGGCGATTGACCAATAACCGCAACTTTAGAAAGGCGTTGCAACTGGCACAAGATCCGGCTGAGTTGGTATATAAAGTTTTAAAAGAGGCTGCATATGTGCCTGCAAAAAGCCTCTTTCCCGGTTGGGTACGCGGAGCACAAGACTTTCTTCATAACGAGTACCCTCCCCAAAGCTCCGATATTGATATTGCTCTGGCGCGTGAGCATCTTGAGCTCGCGCGAGAAGAGCTGGGGCTGTCTGAATTCCCTGCTATTGTAATACTTACTGGCGACTCCTCTATGGGATTGTTAACTGCGGAGTACTATCAAGAGCTTTACAAGCGAAATCTTGGTTTAGAGATAAGGATCGATGCACAAATTTTTAAGCAGCGATTAGCAAAAATGACGTCAGGAGATTTTGATATTGTAATGGCTGGATGGGGTCCGGATTATGATGATGCTCTTACTTTCGGTGATTTGTTTTCGTCGTGGAATTTGAATAATCGTGGGCGTTATTCAAGCGATGAGATGGATGCTCAAGTTCGCATTGCTCAAGCAGAGTTGGATCCGGTCAAGCGTGCGGCTGCTTTTGGAGAGATTCAGCGGTTGGTGCACGATGATGTGGTAATTATTCCGATGTATGAGCGTGGCGTTTCATTTGTTGTGGACCCGCAGCTTGTGGGTTTTCGACGTCGTTCGGTCGGACCTGAAGTTGATTATAACTATGTGCGACTTGCGCCACTGCAGGAACCCTAATTTATGGCAATTGCAGCGTTTATTGCAAAGCGCTTGATTCAAGGCGTTTTTACAGTTTGGTTTATTGCGACAGCAACTTTTTTTGCGATGCATAATGTGCCTGGTGATCCCCTCTTAAATGAACGAGCAATGACCGACGCCATTCGGGCTAACGTTGAGGCGAAGTATGGTCTTGACAAGCCCCTCGGAACTCAATATGCGATTTATCTGAGTAATCTAGCTCGCGGTGATTTTGGTATTTCGTTCACTCAAGAGAATAGGCAGGTGAATGATATTATTCGCGAACACTTTCCTGTTTCGGCTATCTTAGGAGTGCTTGCTGTTCTTTTCGCGGCCGTTGGCGGTATTCTTTGGGGCGCACTGACGGCGTTATACCGTAATCGGATTCCAGATTATCTGATTATGTTTTTTGTGATACTCGGCATCTCTGTGCCAAGTTTTGTTATTGCGGCGTTAGGTCAACTGGCGATTGTAAATATGAATGGGGCACTCGGAATCACGCTTTTTCCAGTTGCAGGATGGGGAACGCTTGCACACATGCTTGTACCCTCGATGGTCCTCGGTCTTGGAACGATGGCGTATTTAACCAGATTAATGCGCTCATCGATGCTTGAGATAGTGAGTTCGGATTATGTTCGAACCGCTAAGGCTAAAGGAATGCCCCCGGCGCGCATTTTTGCTAAGCACCAACTACGCAATGCAATTCTGCCTGTGATAACGGTGTTGGGGCCGGCAATTGCAGCTATAACGACAGGTGGTTTTGTGGTGGAGTTGGTGTTTGCGATCCCAGGTCTTGGGAGATACTTCGTCCAAGCTGTGCAGCAACTTGATTATACTGTAATCATGGGAACCACCGTATTCTATGGCGCATTTTTAGTTTTTATGGTGATTTTTGTTGATGTGTTGTACGGATTGATCGATCCGCGTGTGAGGGTTGGTTAATGTCGAGCGGACACATCTACAATTTCAGCCCGCTAAAGCGAAGTGAAATATCCCAGTCCCAGTCAAGACCATCACTTTCTTATTGGCAGGATGCTTGGATCAGGTTAAAGGCCAACACGCGCGCGCTGATTTCGCTTTATTTGATAATCGGGCTCCTAATTTTTACGGTATTCGGGCCGCTAATCTGGAGCGTCGATCCGGCTGCCCAAGACCTTGATCAAATCAGTCGGCCTCCGGGTCAAGATCGAAGAGCGCTCATAGTGCCAGAATACAGCCCTTGGATTGATTCATGGCTCGAATTAGAGGCGGGGTCTGGTCAGGGCTTGCGACTGATTGGCGAGCCAACGACTCAGTCAATTAGGTTAGGCTGGGACCCGATAAATACCGTTTCCGGATATCGTGTTTATCGTAATATTTATCCAATAGGTATAGAGCGTGCTTATGGAATTCCTAGGGCTGAATTCTTTGATAGCCAGATTGTGAGTTTTGAAGATCGATTGGACTTAAAAGAAGGTACCTACTACTTTACCTTGGTACCAATGGATAGCACAGGGCAGTTAACTGATTCCACTGAGACCCTAGAAGTGAAAGTCAGGCGAGTTACGACTGTCCGAGAGGCAAGGCAAAAGGGTCTCATTGGATCGACTGAAAATCTAGAGGTAGGGGATTCTGTGGATCTGGCGTTTCATCCGCTTGGCACCGACTATCTTGGCAGGGATATGCTCGCAAGGTTAATGGCTGGTGCAAGAGTCTCTTTATTCATTGGTATTGGCGCACCCTTGTTCTTTGTAACTTTCGGAATCTTATTTGGCGCTACGGCTGGGTTCCTTGGCGGAAAAACAGACCAAATAATGATGCGTTTTGCCGATTTTATAGTTGCGTTACCTTTTTTGCTTTTCATGATTCTCTTTAAGATCGCTTTCGGTATTGGCCCGGGTGAGAGTGGTATAGGACCTATGCTGGTTGCTCTTGTCGTCTTAATGTGGCCAGCAACAGCGAGGCTTGTTCGAGGCCAAATTTTACAAATTCGGGAACAAGGCTATATTAGTGCGTCGCAATTACTCGGGGCGAAAACTCCCTATTTGATTTTGAGACACATGCTTCCAAATACACTCGGTGTAGTTCTAGTGACGCTTACCTTTGCTGTACCGAGCGCGATCTTTACCGAGGCATTTCTGTCGTTCATTGGTATGGGTGTCGCACCACCGACTCCCTCATGGGGCTCAATGTCTAACGAGGGTATTAAAACTATGTTAACGACACCCCATGAGCTGATTTTCCCTGCTGTGTTTATTAGCGTGACCGTACTAGCATTTAATCTTTTGGGGGATGGTCTGCGTGATGCGCTTGATGCTCGTATGAGGAATCAAGACTAATGGTGCCGTTATTGAGGGTTACTAATTTAGCGGTTGAGTTCTCAACTTATGGCGGGATAGTTCATGCTGTTCGGGGAGTGGACTTCGAACTGGAGGAGGGTCAGACACTCGCTATAGTTGGGGAATCGGGCTGTGGAAAATCAGTTACTGTGCAGAGCATGATGGGATTGACACCAATGCCGCCAGGTCGTCTTGTCTCTGGTTCGGCTCAGTTTCGGGGGGAAGAAATACTTGGTCGTCGTAAGATTCATGGAAAAGAGATAAGAGGGGCGGAAATTGGTATGATTTTTCAAGACCCCATGACATCTTTGAACCCAACAATGACAATTGGCGACCAGATTGCGGAGCCACTCCAAGTGCATCGTGGAATGAGTCGTCGCAAGGCACTCAAGGAAGCAACAGAATTACTTGAGCTTACAAAGATTCCTGAAGCGGCTAAAAGGTCAAAACAGTACCCTTTTGAATTTTCGGGAGGGATGCTTCAAAGAGCAATGATTGCTATGGCCATAGCTTGCAAGCCGTCGATTTTAATTGCCGATGAACCTACAACGGCTCTGGATGTGACTATTCAGGCCCAAATTTTAGATTTGTTGCAAGATATCCAGCGTGAAATAGGTATGGCTATAATCCTCATAACCCATGACCTAGGGGTGGTAGCTCGCGTCGCGGATGAAGTTGCAGTGATGTACGCAGGTAAGGTAGTCGAGTTTGGTAAGGTGGATGATATTTTTTATCGATCTGCTCATCCTTACACAGTCGGATTGCGAGCAGCGATGCCGGTAAATGATCCCTCGAGAAATCATGTTTTAAGTCCGATCGAGGGCAGTCCGCCGGACTTATTTGCGCCTCCGGCCGGGTGTGGTTATTGCTCTCGTTGCCCTGAGGCAATGGAAGTTTGCGCGACTGAGGCTCCTCCCACTAAAGTTCTGGACGCGGGTCATACTAGTAGCTGTTGGTTACAACAAGATGGAGCCCCTCATCCTGAAAACCTTTTTTTCAATGAGGAGAGGTTATGACTGCGACCGATCTTTTGTTAGAAATTCAGCATTTAAAGAAATATTTTGCCATGGGTAGTGGTCAGTATGTTCATGCCGTTGATGATGTTTCGTTAGACATCTTTCAGAGAGAAATTGTTGGTTTAGTCGGTGAGAGCGGCTCGGGAAAATCCACCTTCGGTAAAACCATTCTTGGTTTGCACTCAAAGACTGCCGGGAAAATTTTTTATCGTGGCGAGGCATTACCAACGAAGTACAAGACTTCGGACTATCGACGATTCTCCTCAAGAATGCAGATGATTTTTCAGGATCCATACTCCTCGCTTAATCCTCGAATGACCGTTGGTGAAATTGTTGGAGAGGGAGTTCGATTGAATAAGACTTTTGAATTAACCGAGATCCGAGATCGAGTAGCGTCGTGGCTAGAGCGTGTTGGGCTGCAAGCGGACCACATGTCGCGATATCCGCACGAATTTTCCGGAGGTCAAAGGCAGAGAATTGGAATTGCACGAGCGTTAATTCTAGAACCTGAGTTCGTCGTGTGTGATGAGCCAATCTCGGCATTAGATGTCTCTGTTCAAGCGCAAGTCGTAAATTTGATGGGTGAGTTAAAACAGTCGATGGGATTAACTCTTCTTTTTATTGCGCACGACTTGTCTATGGTTCGGTATGTCAGTGACCGGATGGCGGTGATGTATTTGGGATCCTTGATGGAGGTCGGTGCGGCTGACGATCTATATTTTAAGCCGATGCATCCTTATACCGAAGTGCTTGTGGGTTCTAATCCTGAGCCAGACCCAGCTGGAGAGCGAACGCGTTTATCAACATCGATTCAGGGAGAGATCCCGTCGCCGGTTAATGTCCCCGCAGGCTGTCGTTTCGCAAATCGATGTCCGAAGGTGATGGACGTTTGCAGATTGGATACCCCAAAACTGATTGCTATCAATGGTGCAGACCGCGAGGTTGCTTGTCATTTGTACGGTTGAAAATATCTTTTTTAACCAGCGTTTTCAATTTTCTCCATGCGTAGTATGTATTCTGTCAGCCCTCGAAAATCGGTTTTTCCACTCCCCATTCGAGGAAATGTCGATACTGTAATATATTTCTTCGGAAGAGCGATATTTGGAAGTTCGTTGGCAAGTTTTTTTGCAATTGTTGCAGGGTCAACGACCTGACTGGTAACCGCAACAATTTTTGCTCCTCGTTTTGCGTCAGGTAGTTCGATTGCGCAGCATTCGATGCCGGGCTCTGTAACTTGTTCGAGAGCCTCCTCGATGGCCACAAGAGAAACCATCTCCCCCGCAATCTTGACGAATCTTTTGAGTCGGCCCTTATGCCAAATGTAGCCATCGTCATCGATGAAGCCGAGGTCGCCTGTATCGTACCAACCACCTTTTAAGCGCATTGCGGTTTCCTCGAGATTGTTGAGGTACCCGTTCATGACTCCAGGGCCTTGTACTAGGATTTGACCGGTTTCACCGGTATCACAAATTGAGCCAGTTTCGTAATTGATGATTTTTACTTTTGTACCTGGAATAGGAGTGCCGATACTCCCCGGCCTGTTTTGTTGTCTGGGATTTACAGAAATAACCGGAGAGGTCTCGGTAGTTCCGTATCCCTCAAATATTTCTAGGTTGTGCTTTGTGTGAAATAAATCCCGAAGTGAGTCTGGGCACTTGTCGGCGCCCGAGACCGCTAACCTTATACTCGTGAAGTCGCCCGGTTTTGATTGTCTTAGGTAGCCCTCTAGAAAGAAAGGAGTACCTATCAAAAATTCAGGTTTATAATCGCGGATTATTTTTACAACGGACTTGAATTCGAGTGGGTTTGCAAAGGTAATTGATGTCATACCGAGACAAAGAGGAGTCCATAGGTTTACCGTCAGTCCAAACACATGAAAATAAGGAAGGACGGCAAGAAGGCGGTCCATGCCATAAATCTCCATATGTTCACAGAAGGCGTCGATATTAGACAGAAGATTAGCGTGGGTCAGCTGCACTGCCTTCGGGTCCTTTTCGCTCCCGCTCGTAAATAAAATTACTGCAGGAGTTTCGAGTTGTTTTTTCCCCGAGATCCTTTTAAGAATCGCCGTAGGTAATTTTGATTTTATGGCCGCCCAAACTTTTTCTAAGGGGTTTAAAGAAGAGAGAATATCTTCAATCAGGAGCATTTCGGGTAGTAGCGGGCAATTAACTTTCTCAAGAAGAGCTCGCGTTGTTATGATCGTTTTGAAGTCACATTCTTGTTGTGCGTAATGGCAGTTTTGCTTGGCTCCGGTCGAGTAGTTAATCATTACCGGCGTGAGGTTTGCCATTACACTCCCAAGCACAGCTAAGGCGGCTCCTCCAGATGTGGGAAGCATGATACCAATGCGTCCGCGTTCTACTTTCTTAAATCGCTTGGATAAGATTAGCCCGGCTATTAAAGCTTGATTGAAACTGATTTCGCGGTCTGTTGTGCGATCGATAAACGCAATTTTTGCACCATCTCTTTTCGCTGAATCAATAAATCTGTGTTGCAGCATTTTTAGGGTTTACCTCCAGATTTAGATATAGCCGATGACTAATACTTTGCCGTCGAGCATGATTACGTTATGGAAAATACTGCGGAAATCTCCACGCAGGCGTTGAGCGGCAAAGTATTTACACCGATAGCTATCCGAGTATGCTTTCCCGATTCTCCGAATATTTCGACGATTAAGTCAGATGCGGCATTAATAATAGCCGGTTGATTTGTGAAGTCGCTATCGGATGCCACGAAGCCCTCGAGACGCAGGCAGGCTGAAACTCTATCTAAGTCTCCGTTGCAGGCCTCTTTGAGTGCTGCCAAAATATTTAAACAACACTGTGTCGCGGCCACTTGCGCGCGCTCAATGGAGACTTGACTAGGAACTTTCCCGGGGCTCTGCAGCACTCCAGCTTTCATCGGTATTTGGCCAGCAATATAAGCTGTGTTATTTGAAACCTTGTATGGCACATAGTTTGCGACGGGGTTTGGTATTGATGGGAGCGTGATGCCGAGCGAAGATATTTTTGTTTCGACTCTGCCACTGCTGGCGCCAAACAGTGGCACTGAATTTGATGTTAAAATAACTGCGGCAGCCGATAAACCCTTGCCCATTATCATACGACGGTCCATATCTAACTTTTGACACCCATTTTGTTTTTCTTTTTTCAGTATCTCTTTCTTGTTTTTATTTTTTTTACTATTCATTCTATATCTCGATGTTCTTTTAGTTTAAGGGAGTTGAAATGCAACGAGTTCGGGCGAGTAATCACGGTCCCCGATTGCTACCAGAATGGTTTGGCGACCCTCATGCATATAGCTAATTGGGGCACCTGTCGTGCCTGCCTCTAGCTCAATTTCCCAAAGTATGTCGCCGTTGTTTTTGTCGTAAGCTCGAAACGTTGGTCCACCACTGTTTGTCGCTATTTCAATCGGCATATCTGCAGGCACACGGCCGCCTGGTCTAAGATTGGTTTGACCCTCTCCGATAAAGAGAAGAGTTTTCGTGACCAAGGGGGAGGGTCGCCCGGGCACGCCGAGGCGCTCAAATTTTAAATGCCTTATTGCCGGATGATTAATTGGGCCAACACCATTAGGTACCATCCATATATGGTCGCCAGTATTCATATTGATCGCTGTTATGCGCCCGTAGGGTGGTTTGAAGAGCGGCAAGCCTCTGGGGCCTCCGATCCACCTTCTTGCGCCTTTTACGTAAGCAAGGTTCGTGAATTGTGGGTCGCCTGGTTCCAGATCAGCAACGAAAGGTGCCGTGATGGAGGGTACGTAAAGAATTCCGGTTTCATGGTCGAAGGCGGCCCCTTGCACATCGCCGCCACCCTGCGAGCCAGGCAACTGGATTGTTCCTTGCGTCCCGTCGGGGTCCTCGCTTCGTATTGAGGGAGGTGTGAAAAGAGGACCTGACACATATTTTGATAAAATTGCCAATGCTTCATCTCGGAGTTCTGGGGTAAAGTCTATAAGGTTTTCGACTGTGGCGCCTTGCCGATCGAAGGCCGCCGGGCGTGAAGGAAAAGGTTGTGTTGGAGAAGTTACCTCACCAGGTGTCGACGAAGTGGGAACTTCGCGTTCTTCAATGTCCCAAATCGGCTCCCCGGTTTCTCGATTAAAGGTAAACACAAATCCTTGTTTCGTAATTTGAGCTACAGCCTTAACCTCCCGTCCTTCGATATTAATGTCCATTACTATTGGAGCGGCGGGCGGATCATAGTCCCAGAGGCCATGATGGACTGTTTGGAAGTGCCATACTCGAGTTCCGGTTTTTGCATCAACAGCCACTAAACTTTGACTAAAGAGGTTATCTCCTAAACGATGGCCCCCATACATGTCGTTTGTGGCGGATGAAATCGGCATATACACCAATCCAAGCTCTTCATCAGCACTGAACAATGCCCAGACTGGCGCGTGTCCTGAGTATGACCAAGATCGGTCTTGCCAAGTCGCTGTCCCGAATTGTCCTTCTTGTGGGATCGTGTTGTAGGTCCAAACTAACTCCCCGGTAACAACGTCAAAAGCATGTACGTCGCCACGGAATGCTTCTTTGTTGCTAAAACTGTCGGACATTGCTTGGCCTATTATGACAACGTCACCAACTATCATTGGGACGCCGCCCCAACGGAAACGTTCAAACTCGGCTGGCATTAACTGCAGATTAACTCGTCCTGCGATGCCAAAAGATTCTATTGCTGACCCGGTTTTCGCATCGAGTGCATAGAGAAAGGTGCCTCTCTGAACAATTACCCGTTGCTCAGTTCCATTGTCCCAATAAGCGATACCCCTCGTTGGTGCACCCGGAAGTCCCTCCGCTCCTCCGGGAGCTTCTTGTACCCAGACTGTCTCCCCTGTGCCTGGGTCGAAGGCCTCAACCAGTCCAACTGCGTTTGGAATATAACCGATACCTCCTCGCACTACTGCTGCCGCGACATAATTGGAAGAAAACCTTTGGTTCGGGTTTAATTGAAGATAACGGGGGTCGAGTGCTGGTCGTCTCCAAGCAATTTCGACTTCGTTAATGTTTGCTGCATTTATTTCTTCAAGTGGCGCGTATTTGGTGTTTCCAAGATCAGCTCCGTAGGCTGCCCATTCGCCTGACTCGGCAGTGATTAGATTTTCGTTGGATTGGGAAACCGCCTCGCTGAGATTGGCAGTCGGCATATCGCTTGATGACTGAGATGGCAATTCGGGGGAACAACTGATGATAAGCGTTGTGAGCAGGCTTACAAGGGAGGCCCCAGAGCCATTGCGATGTGATAATTTTATTTTCGAGTACAGTGAGTACCGAAGTAGGTCCTTTAAGAAAATTCTCGGCATCTCGCTGCTCCCAAATCCATTAAGACAGCGTTAGATTCTAACTGGTCTGCTGAAATTTTAAAGGTTTTGTGCGCTGAGGCGCCAACGAAAAGATCTAGCGTGCTAGTCTCGACTTGATAAAGCGCGTTAGAGGACCAAAAATTGGGAGATTTTCGTATACAAGCGATCCGAGGTCGTAATATTCTCGGTGATAGATGACCTGCCCGTCGTGAGTTTTAATAAAACTTGACCCTTCGACCCGAACGATCTTGCCGCCCCTAATCCTGGGATGGCTGATAAACATGGTCCAGGCGAGGAAGATCTCGGAGTTTGTGTCGACAGTTTGGTGAAATTTAAAGGAACAGCTGTTGCAATTATCATACAGTGTTTTAAAGTGCGCCTTTAGTCTATCTCGTCCATTGATGGCGTGAGTGGGATCTTCAAAATGTACGTCTTCAGCGTACAGACTTTCGACCGTGCTGAAATCGCCGGAAGCAACGTTTCCGTAGAATTCCAATACGCGTTCACTGACCGACTGGATGGAGGCTTCGTCAGAATTGCGGAGAGAGACTACGTTCATTATGTATCCTGTCGGAGATGATATGTGACCAGTTTTGGATTTCTTAGCCGAAAGGGAGATAAAGAAATCTAACTCTTGGCTTTGCAACGTTCGCAAAGTAGTTTTTGGATCACCAAAGATATTCATTTTTACCAGATAATTGACGCAATAAGTAAAAAATTGGTGATCTAACAGTTTATTCCCTGCGTTAGTGATAGTATGACTTCTATGACTGCTTCAATGAATCCATTCAGTTTATCCCAGATCTCTGGAGCGTCCGGGGGCAAAGCGCCCTTGGCAGATGCCGTTAATGAGGTCGGTAGCGAAAGTATTGATTCAGACTCGAACGAAGCTTTGCTAGTCGCCGTTGGGCTCGACCAAGACAGCGTAGCTTTTCAAAAGCTTTTTGAGCGCTTTTCCCGCAAAATCTTTGCGCTTGGGATGAAGCTCACGCGCAACGAACAGTTGGCGAACGACCTTGTCCAAGAAGCTATGTTGAAGGTTTGGCAGAAGGCTCCTCTTTACGATTTGGATAGAGGTACGGCGCAAAGCTGGATTTTCACATTGGCTCGGAACCGATGTTTCGACATGTTGAGGAAGCAGAAGCGTCAGCCACAGACGGTTGTGAACTCAGACGACATTTGGCCTAACGAGGCCGACTTCGAGCCTGGTTTTGTTAACGAGGAGGAAGGTACTCAGGCAGTCGAAGTGGCTCAAGTGGAGCGATTCTATGATGATCTTCCCGTTGCTCAAAGGGAGGTTATTGAGCAGATATACATACATGATTTGACACACGAGGAGGCGGCAGCCAATCTTCGCATCCCACTTGGGACCCTTAAGTCGCGCCTCAGGCTTGGCTTATCCAAACTTAGAATTTTGATCGGAGTAACACAATGAATTTTGTAGCGTCACACGAGCCGCCACCAGAAATGGTAGAGGATTTTTTTCGAGGCAATCTTTCCACAGGGCTCAGCGTTGCAGTCTCTGCGCATCTGGAGATGAGCGGTGGGTATGCTTCGGCCTGTCAATCAGTTGAGTCGAAGATTGGCGATGATTGGGAGATTGGTTCGGACTGCAAGGAATCACTTGATGCGGCAGCTGTTGTAAAAAAGATCACTTCACAGCCTCAGGCTTCAGTCCACGATATATCAGAAAAGAGAAGTCGTCCTACGGAAATGCACATGTTGGAGCGCAGCATCAAGTTGCCGAAGGTTCTTGCTAAAGTCGCGTCGGAAGGTCTGGTGTGGAAGAATCTGGCTGGGGGAATAAGTTCCGCTTTATTGAAGTTAGATGATAAGACCCAGTGTGAATTCCTGTACATAAAACCGGGTGCGAAAGTCCCTCTTCATAGGCATCAAGGAAACGAATTCACACTTGTGCTCGACGGGTCTTTTCACGATGCAGGGGGTGAATATCACCCCGCAGATTTCCTGGTGCGCAATGGTGATCACCAGCACCAACCGGCAAGTGAAGAAGGGTGTTTGTGTTTTTCTGTTTTGGATAGCCCTCTAAAGTTCACTAGCGGGCTTGCCCGGCTCTTCAATCCTTTGAATAAGTATAGGTTTAGGCGAGCAACTTCATAGGTATTACCAAGCCCACATGAACATATTCTTGTTCGTCATTTGACGAGCAAGTCCCACCCGTAGATCTGTCACGATCACATCTACTTGAGATTTCATTAGCCTTTAGTAGCGTTCACGTTTCAAAAGCCGGGATCTCATGAGATGATATTGTCTCTTCCCGACTCGGTAGGATCTATACCCGATTATGACCAAGGTGACCATACTCGTCGTTGATGATGAACTCGCAGTGCGCGACATGGTGAAAGTTTCTTTAGAGCTTGCCGGTTTCAATGTGATTACGGCAAAAAACGCAAAAGAAGCTCATGTTAAGGTAATTGACGATCGGCCCGACTTAGTTCTTTTGGACTGGATGCTTCCTGGGGGAAGTGGGATAGAGCTATTACGTCGTTTTCGGCGGGATAATTATACAAAAGATCTGTCAATCATCATGCTCACAGCCAAGTCCTCTGAGGACAACCTGGTACAGGGTCTGGGCGAGGGCGCAGATGATTACGTCGTGAAGCCATTCTCTCCCAAAGCACTTGTGGCACGGATACATTCAGTATTGCGGCGAGTTGACGAACGGGACAATTGCAAAGTGATTCAGGTACGCGACTTACTGCTCGATCCTGCAGCTCACCGAGTCTCAATAAAAGATCACACATTGGACATTGGACCTACAGAGTACAAGCTGCTTAAATTTTTTATGCAAAATAAGGAGAAAGTCTATAGTCGCAATCACATTCAGGATGCGGTTTGGGGCGCGAATGTTTATCTGGAGCAGCGAACAGTTGACGTTCATATCCGACGTCTGCGAAAAGCATTATCTTTTGAAGAGGTCGGAAATAGTTATTCCGAATTGATTCAAACTGTGCGCGGGGCAGGTTATAGATTTTCTGAGCGTCCGACTCAGTCTTCATTGCACCGAGATGGTCTATAAGACTATTTTTCTATCTTATTGATTTTAAAAGAAATTAAAAAAAGGGCAAAAATGGTGCATTTTTGCCACATTTCGTCATATTTTTGTTTTTCTTCATAAAACATTACTGTAAAATCCTCGCCCTTGCTAGACGAATGTCTTAGCACATATATCTCATGAGATTGACATAAGAGCCTCAGTTCATGGCAGTTTTTGACGAAGAGGTCGGTCAAAAAACACATAATCAAGGGAGCAGAGAATGTTCAAATTGAATAGAAAGGTAGCAGTCTGGAGCGCAGCTTTTGCGGCCGCGACAGCCGCGACTGTAGGTCCTATGCCAACCGTTATTGCTCAAGAGCAGGCGGTAGAAGAAGTGATCGTAACTGGTTCACGAATTCGTCGGCCAGGTCTAGAGTCGGGAAGTCCGATTGTTTCCGTAGGAGCGGAAGAGTTTGAGTTGCAGCAGGAGGTTGAGCTTGAGCAGGTTCTTAGAACTTTGCCATCAACAACTATTGGTGACAACGAGAACGTTAATAATGGTACGGGTGGTTACACGACGGCTAACCTTAGGGGCCTCGGAGCTAATCGTAACTTAGTACTCCTCAACGGTAAAAGGATGGCGCCTGCGAACTACAACGGTACTGTCGACTTATCAACGATCCCCACGGCTTTGATCGAGCGGGTTGACGTGATCACAGGAGGTGCCTCGGCGGTATATGGTTCAGACGCCATTGCTGGAGCAATCAATGTTGTGATGAAGAACAACTTCGAAGGTTTCGATCTTCAGATCAACAACACCACGAGTGGAGACAACGACGGTGATAGAGATAACATCTCTCTAACACTTGGCTCTGCCTTGGAGGGTGGACGTGGACACGTTGCTTTAAACTTGAGCTGGTCTGAGCGAGAGCCTTTGTTATTGGGCCAACGTGATATCGGTACAGTCGGAATTCGAACAAGTAATGGTGCGGGGCTCACCGAGTTTCTTGCAGGCCAGGGAGCGACAAAGCCGATAGAGGGTTGTACAGGTCCTGACGTTGCTGCGACGGGCGGTTCAACTACAGCGATGCCGACACGCGCCAATATTGCGGGTGCAGGCAACGTGGGTCAATTTTTGAATGATCGTACGCTCTACACTGGTGACGCGGGAACCGGTCGCGGCGCAAGAGGTGGTTGTTCTGTATTTAACTACAGCCCGTACAACTTCTTCCGTACCCCTCAAGAGCGATACAACGCGTTTTTTACCGGCAACTTTGAGTTTGATGAGCAGTTAGAAGTTTACTCAACAGTGAACTACAGCAACATCACAGTCGACCAGCAGGTTGCACCTTCTGGAACTTTTGGTGCGCGCTTTAATGTTCCGATGGCCAATCCTTTCATAGGTGACCAGGCTCGCGCGGAAATCTTATCCTTTGCGAACCAAGCCGTTGGACTCGGAACTTTGAAACCAGGAGCGACGGGCGACAACTGGAACGATGTTAATGGTAATGGTGTCGTCGATAATGCAGATTACCTAAAGATGCAGCTTCGAAGAAGGACACTTGAGTTAGGTACGCGTTCAGAGAGCTATGATACTGAGAATTTCAGCTTCCTAGTCGGTGCTCGCGGGAATCTGATGGGTGATTGGAATTATGATGCTTCGTTCCAGTATGGTGAATCTAACCGGACAACTGTTCGTGGTGGTTACACTAATTTGACGAACATTCAGTTTGCACTTGACTCCACTGACGGCGTTACCTGTGCAAATGGTGACTCAACTTGCGTGCCTTTGGATATCTTCGGCGGGTATGGAACTATCACTCCTGCGATGGCGGGTTATGCCACTGCGATAGCGTTTCAACAGCAGAAATATGATCAAGCGATCGGTCAGATAATTCTTGACGGTCCGGTAGATGCTATTCAATTGCCGTCAGCCTCTACGCCGTTGGCCTTAAGCGTTGGTTATGAGACTCGCGATGAGTTCGGTTCACTCAATCCTGACGAGTGCTTGAAATTAGCGCCGGCCAGCTGTCAGGGTGGTGCGGGCGGAAATCTCTTGCCTATCGCGGGTGGATTCCGAGTCGATGAGTTCTTCGTAGAGGGATTCCTTCCGCTCCTAGACGGAATGGACATGGTTCAGTCTCTTAACTTGGAGTTTGGGTACAGAGATTCTGATTACAACACGATTGGAAGTGTTGACACCTGGAAAGCTGGACTAAACTGGACAGTCAATGATTCTTTGCTGGTTAGGGTTATGCAGCAGTCAGCGACACGTGGTCCGAATATTTCGGAAATGTACTCGCCGGTCACTACAGGTCTGGCTAACGCGAAACAAGATCCTTGTTCCGTTGCAAATGCGGGTAATATTTCTGCGACCCTTAAGGGTCTTTGCGAATCTACAGGGATGCTTGGAGCACAAGTAGGCGTCCTTCAAGATATCGTAGCGGGACAGATTAACACGTTAAATGGCAGTGACCCCGTAAGACCTCCTAATGCTGAGGACGCGGAAACTCTTACCGCTGGCTTCGTTTGGACGCCTGAGGTTGATTTTCTTAACAATGTAACACTGTCTGTTGATTACTATGATATCGATATTAAAGACACCATCGGTAGCTTCTCCGCTCAACAGACCTTGGATCAATGTTACACGTCCGGTATTGCGGCAGCATGTGCGAATGTTGTCCGAGTGGATGGCGATCTAACAAGCCCTGCATCAGGAATCCGACTATACACAACCAACTTGAAATCCTCGCAGGCTGAGGGTATCGAAGTTGGGTTTGGGTTTGGTTATGACTTAGGTGACATGGGTGACTTGCAATTCTCGGGCATGATCAATAAGTATCTGACTCAAGAGAGCCAGAGCGATGCATTGACACCAGTGATTGATTGTTTGGCTGGTTACAGCAATGATTGTGCGCCGCTTTCTGAGACAACTTGGACTCAGCGGACTACGTGGAGCCGAGATGATATTTCAGCATCGTTATTATGGCGTCACACGGATTCTATAAGTGCAAACCCAACTTTTGCGAGTGGCGTTTACTCTGGATTCCGTACGATAGATAGCTATAACTACCTTGATTTGAATATTGGTTACAGCGTTTGGGATGATCGAATCCGATTGAGCCTAACGGTTGACAATATTACTGACGAGAAGCCGCCTATTGTGGGTAACGAAGCAGGAGGTACTTCTTGGAACCAAGGTAATACTTTCCCAGTGAACTATGACATTTATGGTCGAATGTACACTGCAGGACTTCGTTTAAGCTTTTAAGAAGCGAAAAACGTAGGAAAAAGGCGAACATTTGTTCGCCTTTTTTTTGCTTATAGAATTATGTGAGATTGACTCGCGGGTTAAAAACACCTACCATGTTTTTAGCACCAATTTGATCCAGCTTGCGGGGTGCTTTATAAATACCAGCTAAACCGGAAAAGAACTCGAACCCGATTTAGCACAGCTTGATCGGGTTTTTTTTGGGATTGTTTTAAGTAGGCTCCTGGAAGGACGTCAAGGAAGATTAACTATCTGCCGCGTGGAAAAACGGCTGGGCAGGGTAAACTCGAAATAGAGTCAGAGAGGAAAATAAGAAATGAAAAAAGAAACGATAGCGATTCACGCAGGTTACACGACGGATCCAACAACTAAATCTGTTGCTGTGCCCATATATCAGACTGTGGCTTATGAGTTTGATGACGCGCAGCACGGCGCTGATCTGTTTGATCTAGCGGTGCCAGGTAATATTTACAGTCGTATCATGAATCCCACTAATGATGTCCTTGAGCAGCGCCTGGCGGCGATGGAGGGCGGGATTGCGGGCCTGGCCGTTGGCTCGGGAATGGCTGCAATAAATTATGCGATTCTTACCCTTGCAAAGGCGGGAGATAATATTGTTACTACCCCACAACTCTATGGTGGAACTTATACTTTATTTGCGCACATGTTGCCGAGCCAAGGAATTGAGGTGCGTTTTGCCGAAGATGATTCTGCAGAAGCGCTCGAGGCCCTTATTGACGATAATACGAAGGCAGTTTACTGTGAAACGATAGGAAACCCTGCGGGCAACATTGCCGACCTAGAGGCAATTTCTAAAGCCGCTCACCGCCATGGCGTTGCTGTAATCGTTGATAACACAGTGGCTTCGCCTGCTATCTGCAATCCTATAGAGTTTGGTGCTGACATTGTTGTACATTCTTTGACGAAATATATTGGAGGGCATGGCACGTCGATTGGCGGTGTGATTGTTGATTCTGGAAAGTTCCCATGGGTGGACTATAAGCAACGCTATGCGATGCTGAATGAGCCGGAGGCGTCTTATCACGGGGTTGTTTATGCCGAGGCTTTAGGTGAGGCAGCATTTATAGGCCGTGCCCGCACCGTGCCACTCCGTAATACGGGTTCGGCGCTGGCTCCCCTGAATGCTTTCATGCTCCTGCAAGGACTGGAGACTCTTAATCTTCGCATGGAACGCCACTGTGACAATGCACAAAGCGTTGCTGAGTATCTTAAGGCCCATGATAAGGTCGAGTGGGTGAGCTATGCAGGGTTAAAGGACGATGTTAACTATGAGTTGTCAAAAAAATACTGTAATGGAAAGCCGTCTTCACTTTTAACTTTCGGAATCAGGGGAGGTTTTGATTCGGGAGTAAAGTTTTATGATGCGCTGGAAATGATAAAGCGATTAGTAAATATTGGAGATGCAAAGACCCTGGCTTGTCATCCGGCATCCACGACACACCGGCAGCTGACCCCCGAGGAGCAAATCAAAGCAGGGGTGAAACCGGAGACGATTCGCCTTTGCATTGGCATAGAGCATATCGACGACATCGTGGCAGATCTTGAACAGGCGCTTATGAAAGCCTAGGAAATGTTGGTGTTGGAATATGTTTTAAGGCGGCCTTAAGTTGGAGGTTGCCTTAAAGCCATAATTGTGGGGAGTAGACACAGCGATATTATGAAAGTGGTTTCTCTTATAAGTGAGAATGAAATTAAAGTGAGGCCTACGTTCATGGCTTTACAATATTTGCTAGCAATCTCCCTTCTTTTTTGCGATTCAAATTTGGCCGCTGACGCTAGCCTCGAGACCGAGTGGACAATTCAAAGATCTGAGAATGGCATTAAAGTGTATACCCGTCCGGAGCCAAGCTCACAATTTGAAGCCGTTCGCGCAGTAATGATTCTCGAGGATGTCAGATTAAGTTCGCTCGTAGCATTGATCGCTGATACCGAAGCATGTTCGCGGTTGGAAAGCCGCTGCGTGGAATCTGAAACTATTGATGAAATTGATCAAACTGAGAGTATTGTATATCGTTATAATAACATGCCTTTTCCTGTGAGGGATCGCGACATGGTGCTCCGGCTGAAATGGTATCAGCAATCAGATTCACGCAGTGTAAATTTGGTGATCTCAAATGTCACTGGGTTCTTGCCCGAAAAAAAGAGACGGGTCCGGATGCCGAAGGTTAATTTAGGTTGGAAATTCGTGCCTTTGCCAGACGGTTCTGTCGAGGTTTCGAGCGAAGGACACATCGAGCCCGGCGCTAACCTGCCCGCTTGGTTACTCAACCAATTTTTAGTGTCGGCTCCTTTCAAGACTATGGAAGCGGTAGCTAGCATCGTGCGGGAGCCTCTTTACAGAGATGCTCAACTGAGTTTTATAAAAGAAGTCACCCCATAAGATGACTGTTATTTTTAATATCTAATGCTAGGTACCGTTTAGTTTGAAAAACTTTGTAGAGATCAAGGAGCGTGCTGAATACCGGAAGGGCGGTATAGAAAAGTTGAGCGCATTAATGCCGAGAGTTGCTTCTAAAAAAGAATTAATATCACTCGGTGATGACAGGTATTTGGCAATGATGACAAAATCAATTAACCAGGCTGGGTTTAGTTGGAAGGTAATTGAAAAAAAATGGCCGGAATTTGAGGAAGCTTTTCTGGGGTTTGACACATTTAAGTTAAGTTATTTATCTCCGGAGCAGTGGGAGGCCTTCACTAACGATCGCCGTGTTGTGCGGAATTGGCAAAAAATTAAGGCGCTACAGGATAACGTATTTTTTGTTCGCGAAGAATCACGCCGGCATGACGGGTTTGGGAATTTTATTGCGAACTGGCCAGCAGATGATCAGATTGGTTTGATGGCTTATTTAAAAGAGAAAGGATCGCGGCTTGGCGGACAGAGCGCTTTATGGTTTCTAAGAAGAATGGGGAAAGATTGCTTTATTCTGGCGCGGGACGTGGTCGTTTTACTGAGGAGTATTGGGCTGGATATCGCTGAAAATCCGACATCGAAAAGAGATTTAATAAAGATACAGGCGCAGTTCAATGCTTGGCACATCGAAACTGAATTGCCATACAGCCACCTAAGCCGGATTGTTGCGTGCTCGGTGGGAGAGAATCGGTTATGACAACTAAAGACCTCCGAAAATCAGTATGGATAGCTTTCGGCACGGGCGCAGTGGCAATCACTTTGGTCGCTGAGTTTGGAGAATACCTCACGGGCATTCACATCAACATGATATTGCGAATTTCAATAGTGCTCGGTTTAACATTGGGGATGTGGGTCCTCGCTGGAACTTGGATGTTGATCAACAATTTAGGGGAGGAGCGTTCTTTGTCCGGTTACTCTCAGGTTACTCAAAACAAGGAGGTCGGAGCACAGCAAAAAGAAGATACAAACACCGGCTCCGATGTTTAATTGTTAGCTAGCGAATCCTGCACACGAGCTCCTCGGAGTATGTTAACCATCCCATAGTTGCCCTCGTGACAGGCATATTCATAGAGCTGACCCGCAACTTTTGTCATAGGAACTATCGCGCTAAACTTTGCTGTGTAAGTTGCTGGATCATCGACTGTGAACTCATAGTTGACGGTATCAGGAGAGACTCGCGTAAATCGTTCGGTTAAGATTTTTTCACTTGACGTGCCACTCGAACCAAAGCTTGCTGTGAGTCCGTTAAAGTTTTTGGTGATCACAATAAGCGATTCTCCCTCCCAGTACCCTCTTGAATCGCCAGTCCAAAGTGTAACAGTATCATCTAGGCCAATGATTGATGCTTCATCGTCGAATAATTTGATGACTCGAGCGTCGTGAATCATTTCGGTTAACAAGACGACATGTGTTTTGTGTTGGACAATTTGAACATTGTTGTTATAGAGCGAGGGTATAAAAGGCGGCCCTGCATTAAAGCCTACAATGCACCTTTCTGAGAGGCCGCGATCCTCCGGACCGTCGGTGCCGATTCCGCCTGCTGCGATACGGACGGGCCTTGATTCTCCGGTGGTATCGCCTCCATACATTCCTTGATTGCGGATGGCGCCAGGCGCAAACGCAGGTAATTTTCCATTAATTGGGTCGATTATATGTGAAGTTCGGATGTCACCACCGATCCCAGCATTCTCGATCCAGAAGTCATTGTAGCTCTCGTCAACACCCTCGATGGGCAAAGCAGAATCTGTCCGTTCGTCAAAATTGGCGCGGGCTAATTGTGCTCTTGATATTTCTTCATCGCTTAAAAACTGACGGTCACCGAATTTGGCGGGACGTTCCATAGGAGTGTTTGAGGAAAAATTCCAAACGCCCTCAATATTGGGCTGTCCCCACTGGGTGCGCGGCGCAGCATAGTCATCTGCAAAGGTAGCGCTTGATAAAAAAATTGCTACGGCTGAAGCTAAGACTTTATTTTTATAATCGGTAGCGTTCATCTACAAGTCCGTCCCACTGATAGGTTAGAAAGAAATTTATTGCGTCAATTGACCGCCTTCCATTTCGGCACGGCGAGCGCCCGCAAGAATACCAGGCATCGCATAGTTTCCCTCATGACAAGCGTACTCGTACACAGGTCCTTCTGTCGAGTGATAGCTTAGCTCTGCGGTCCAAGGTTGGCTGTATAAATTATCGTCCTCGACTATAAACTGATAGACAATTTCTGAGCTCGAGTGTCGTTCAAATCGCTCCATAATTCGACCATTGTTACTAATAGGCACAGAACTATTTTCCATTTGCAGTGGCTTAATATTTGTTGTTTCTACGACCAAGACATTGTCCTCATACCAACCAACAGAGTCTCCAAACCATTGACTCAAAACATCCGGA
>Ga0228617_1000214_pt1 | contig 29114 bp, 19 predicted proteins | sample 18DmetaG_FD_190061 | JGI IMG/M metagenome (GOLD analysis project Ga0228617, IMG submission 190061) | Seawater microbial communities from Monterey Bay, California, United States - 18D | ecosystem: Environmental > Aquatic > Marine > Coastal | place: USA: California | collected 2016-10-20
CTCTCCCGTGTTTCGGAATTTTACTCCTTGATAGCGACTGGGGAGGAAACCGGACCCCCAGTAGTAATCAAAAAAGAGCTGCCCGCAACTCTTTGCCTTATCAGAGGATGTCATAACAACAAAAGCTGGCAATTCTTCGGTCTCGCATCCAAGGCCATACGACATCCATGCACCGAGACTCGGGCGACCAGGAACCTGGCTTCCGGTGAGGAAAAATGTGACCCCAGGCGCATGATTCACAGCCTCGGTGTGAAGGCTTCGAACAAGACAGATGTCATCGGCAAGCCTGCCAATCGCTGGAAGCATTTTACTGAGTTCCATGCCACACTGACCAAACCGCTGAAATTTTTTGATTGGTGCAACGACAGGCCATTTTGAATACCCACTCGACATTGTTGAAAGACGAGTTGTTCCTCGAATACTATCTGGAATATCCTCACCAGAACGTTTGAAGAGAGCATCCTTCGGATCAAAGAGATCAACATGAGAAGGGCCTCCTCCTTGCCAGAGCATCACCATTCGTTTTGCACGCGGAGCATGGTGTGGAAGGTCAACACGTCCGGGTACGCTTCCTTCGCAAGTGCTGTCACGTTTGAAAAGCGATGCCAAAGCAGCAAGACCGATTCCTTGTCTGGCTGATCCAAAGAGTTGACGGCGAGTGACGCGAGCCAGATTTTCATTGAATAGATCATGCATACTTACAGCCTTCTCATTTGCAGTCTGAGGAAACTCATTCGGTGGTGTTTTTTACAGTGCTTATTCACGATTGAGTGCTTCATCAAGATTCAGAATGGCTAAGCAAACATTTCCTAATGCAGTGAGTTTCACTGGGTCATAAGACGCGTCTGGTAAGCGTGTATTGCTACCAAGGAATGCATGCGCTGACTCCACAGTCGTGTGGGAGTGTTGGTGGGCATACATATCTGCAAGTACTGCACGTTCGGCAGAGGTTGGCAGTCGGCTTACAACGGTTCGGAATGCAAAAATAATTTGTTCATCAAGTGTATTTCTGTTTGTCATGCATCGCTTTGCAAGCGAATGCGCTGCCTCAACCCAGGTTGGGTCATTCAGGGTCGTCAGTGCATGGAGTGGTGTACAAGTTTGATTGACACGAACGGTGCATGTCCGACGGTTGGCAGAGTCAAACATGTTGGCAGGTGCAACAGTGCGTCGCCAGAAGGTATAAATGCTGCGGCGATAGAGGTCTGTTCCAGTTGATTGAGGGTAGGTGAAATCTCGCTCTTTCGTAATTGCCAGTGATTCCCAGATCTGATCAGGCTGGTATGGGTATACCGGAGGCCCCCCAATGTTTTCATTGAGTAAACCACTACAAGCAAGGGCCCAATCACGTAAAATCATGGCAGGCATTCGAAAACGACTCGCACGCCCATGAAGTCGATTCTCTGGATCTTTTTCCAGATGGTCGGGCTTTATCTTGCTTGCTTGTCGATAGGTTGCACTCATAACCAGTAGTTTGTGCATGGACTTCTGGCTCCACCCTCTTTTTTGAAATGCAATTGCAAGCCAGTCAAGGAGAGCGAGGTGCCGTGGGTACTCACTTTGTACACCCATATCTTCTGTGGTTTTGACAAGGCCTGTTCCAAAAAAACGTTGCCACATCCGATTCACCTGCACGCGAGCGGTGAGAGGATGATTTGGGAGGAATAACCATTTTGCAAGACCAAGCCTATTCTTCGGAAAGGCATCGGGTAAGGGAAGCAGGTTTGCCGGTGGCAGGAAAGCAAGAGCATCACCACGTGGTGAAAGATAGGCACCGCGATCAAGTACACGGGTTTCCCGTGGCTTGTCGTCACTCATAACCATAATCCGTGGGATCTCATCACCACTGAAGGCATCATGAGCTTGCTTCGCTTTTTCATACTCAGCAACGATCAGCACATCTTTCATGACTGACTGGCGTACTTTGCTCATGAAAAATTGTCGCAGCCCTTTTTCAATTTTTTTCTTTTCAGCATCAGATCGAGCGTCTTCAGATTTTCGGAGTAATGGCGTAAGTGATCGTGGAAGATCTTCTCCGTCTGCAGCCTGCCCGTCGGCAAACAAGCCTGTTTTCCATGCGGCATATGCAGCGTCCATACTAGGCTTGGCTTTCTTCTCAAGCTCTTTCATGTTCTGTTTTAATCGTGCGAGCTCTTCTTTTTGGCCAGCAGTGGCAACCTCTAAGAAAGGTGTGGCAACACGGATGCGAGAAGATTGTCGACCAGGTCGGCCTGTTTCTGCCACTTGGTTAAAAACATGGAGTAGTCGGTAATAATCGACCTGCGTCAAAGAATCATATTTATGATCATGGCACTGAGCGCATGCCATGGTCAGACCAAGCCAGGTTGTGCTTGTTGTATCAACGCGATCAAACAGATTGTTGAATCGCTGTTCTTCAGCAATTGCACCTCCTTCACCATTCAAAAGGTGATTCCTGTTAAAGGCAGTAGCGATTTGTTGCTGTTGTGTAGCGTCCGGTAGTAAGTCCCCAGCAAGTTGCTCAATTGAAAACTGATCAAAAGGCATGTCTTTATTGAGAGCGTCGATCACCCAATCTCGCCAGATCCATTGCCACGTATCACCATCCTGCTGAAAACCATTGCTGTCTGCAAAGCGAGCAGTATCGAGCCAGGCGATTGCCATGCGTTCGCCATAATGCTGATTTGCCAACAATTGATCGACCAACTGTTCATATGCATCGGGTGAACGATTAGTGAGAAACTCATCGATGTTTTCAGGCGATGGAGGAAGGCCAATAAGATCGGCATAGAGACGCCGAATTAATGTTTCCCGGTCTGCTTCTGGTGACGGTGTAAGATCGACTTCTTCAAGTTGAGCAAGAATAAACGAGTCAATTGGATTTTTTGGCCAATTCTGGAGTGATGGCGTGTCACTCACTGGCGGATTATTTTGGACGGGAGCTACAAATGCCCAGTGTGTTTGATACGTGGCCCCTTCATGAATCCATCGGGAAAGAATTTTTTTATCGCGCTGAGAAAGACGACGATTCGAATCTTGTGGTGGCATGATGAGGTCACTGTCATCGGAATGGATACGCTCGATGATCAAGCTTTCTGAAGGATCAATCGCACCAGCATCGAAAGCAGATTGTCGTTGATCGAGACGAAGATCGGCTTCTCTTTTGTTTGGGTCTGGCCCATGACAGTAGAAACATTTTTCAGCAAGAATCGGACGAATGTCTCGATTAAATTCCAGTGGCTTACGAGTGGTGCCGTCAGATGCCCCTGCATTGTCACTGAAAAGCAGAACAAGAAAAAACCATCTCGAACAAAAAGAAATCAGCCGTCCGTGCATTTCTTTGGTGTCGGTCTTTGGCATGCAATTCCCCAATAAAGCATCCAGCGTAGGATGAGCATCCACTAATTCTAATTGTTTATTCACACTGAACGCTGTACCAAGAAGTTCAACAACATTGTCGTGTACCCTATGCGTATCAAATCCATCGGACAATGTACTTTAGTGTCTGCCCGTCGAGGTATTTTACGAAGACAGTCACTTTTCTCATCCAAACAAGTAATGTCTCTTCTTAGACACTTTTACAGATTCCATGAAAATGGATAGTGAAATGCCACATCGATACAGCAAAGAATCACACTTGTGCGAAGAAGAGCATATTGATGTGGCTATTATTGGTGCAGGAGCGGCGGGCCTTTTTGCTGCAATATGGGCAGGAAAAAATTCAGAAGGCCATCCGATTGGAATCACAGTCTTCGATGGGGCAAAAAAACTTGGTGCCAAAATTCTCGTAGCTGGTGGAGGACGCTGTAATGTGACTCACCGTCGTGTCACAGAACATGATTTTGCAGGAAGCAGTCCGGCAGCAATTCGTAAAGTATTGCGTCGCTTTTCGGTAGCACACACGATTCATTTCTTTTCCGAAGCAGGTGTTGAACTTAAGGAAGAAGAAACGGGTAAATTATTCCCGGTGACTGACTCAGCGAGGACCATTCTCAATGCACTTATTGATCAGTCCAAAGAATCGCACGTGTCGCTTGAACATCCTGCACGTGTGACTGATATCGAACAACTTCCAGTCAGTGGCACGGCAAGCAATGTGAAGCAAGAGCCACGGTTCAGAGTGATGTTGGAAAGTGGTGTGTTGCTGGCTCGATATGTCATCGTGTGTACGGGTGGAAAGTCATTACCCAAAAGCGGTTCAGACGGTGGTGGCTACAGATTGGTGGAAAATCTAGGTCATACAATTACAAAGCCCTTAGTTCCCGCCCTGGTCCCACTCGTGTTGGCAGACAGTCATTGGATTAGAGAGCTATCCGGAGTAACTGTGCCCACAACAGTCACACTTTCCAAACCATCAGGAAAACGGATTGTATCTTGTTCTGGTAGTACGCTCTGTACACATCGTGGCCTTTCAGGTCCGGCTGTTCTTGACATCAGTCGTCACTGGCTCATTGCACGGAATACAGATCCAGATGTTCAGTTGAGTATCAACTGGCTTCCGGGCCAAAATACCGAAACGGTCGATGAGTTCTTTCAGTCTCAACGTGCAGGAGCATTTGGCGTGTTACGGCAATGGCTTCCAGACAGATTGGCTCGACGAATCTGCATAGAGTCGGAGGCTCCACTTGTCGGCGACTTAACTCGAACCATTCGAAAAAAACTAGTTCAAAATATTACCGCTACGCCATTACCCGTAACTGGCGATCGGGGTTTTTCTATAGCGGAAGCGACAGCCGGTGGCGTCCCTCTTGAAGAAGTAAAACTGGAAACTATGGAAAGTAGAAAGTGCCCCGGTCTTTACCTTGCTGGTGAAGTCCTTGATGTGGACGGTCGAATCGGAGGCTTTAATTTTCAGTGGGCCTGGTCGAGTGCGTATGTCGCAGGTGTTGCAGTTGCACAGTCGGCTATCGAAGGCAAGGCTCGATAGAGAAAGCGATTATCGCGCAAACCCAACAAAGAAGCTGAAGAGCTGTTGGCTATCAAAATCAGCGTATGAGACAGGTACTGCAAAATCGAGTGCGATCGGAGCTGGTCCAAGTGCAGGCATGGTGATTCGGAGGCCAAACCCTGGGGATACTCGAAAGTCCTTAATAGTTACGTTTTGTTCAACTGTACCGAAATCAGTAAAGACAACACCACGAAGGGAATCATCAGCAGTAATGGGAAACATATATTCAACGGTGTTTAACCATTCAAATGGTCCACCAACAATTGCCTCCTGGCCTGTGGTTGTGCTTTGTTGCCGTGGGCTTGCGCCACGAAAGACGAAGCCTCGCATTGTGTTGTATCCACCAGCATAAAAGTTGTCGTACGATGGTGTGTCAGGACCAGAAAATCCGAGTATGGTGCCCATCGAGAGGACATGTCGGCCTGAACCATCGGGTCGCTGATTAAGAAGGAAGTATTGCCGAGCTTCAAAAACGCCTCGTGGATAGACAAAAGTTCCTATCACCTGTTCGAATTCGACCGTTGCAAGATGGCCCTCGGTTGGTAGGAAAGGGCTGTCGCGAGTGTCGTGGATAAGCCCACCACTGAAGCCGTAGACCGAGTTCGTTCCTTGCATCCTATCGATGTCGGGTACACCTGGAACACGAGGGTTGAAGATATCAACGCTCTCACCACGGAAGCCAGTATTTACTGATAAATCGGGGGCAAAGACAAACTGATATCCAAGGCCAACACGGCCTCCTACACGACCTTCAGCCCAATCAAAAAAGTAACGAGTGAAGTACGAAGCACTCGTTGATAGTCCGACGCGAGTATCAAAAAGATATGGTTCTTGAAAGGTCGCAGTGTATCGCTGTAACTCTGTACCAGGTGCAGCTTCCAGTCGAAACCTTTGGCCTGCACCACGAAAGGCAGTACCGTTTCGTATGTCATCCCAACTTGTTGGAAGCCGAGTAATATCAAAATTCTGCTCATCGACCACAATGTTTCCAACCAGGCCTGCATTGGAGTTGACCCCCGCTCCGATCATGAGCCGGCCTGTCTGTGTTTCTTCAGCATTTACATCAACGACTACATAAGGTTCGTTGCCGGGAAATGGTTGAAGAGGAGGTTGAGCGAAGCCCGGTGGTGGCAGACCCGGTTGACCCATTCCGGGGACATTTGGAAGCGGATCAAATCCAGAAGGATCTGCAAAACCAGGTTGTCCAAAACCTGACTGTGCATACCCCGAGGGTGTGTTAGGAGCAGCTTGAGGTTGAGCGATGGGCTGCTGGGCAACCATCGGGGTCGCTGTTGGAGAGGCGGGTGGAATCCGCCCGTAGTCAACAGCCCCGGGGCTTGTCGCTGCTATCGCAGAGCCACCCCATGCAGCTGCATTTGGGTTTTGGGCCGTTGATGGACTGGGAACATTCGCCGGGCGAGCAGGTGCAGCCTGCTGAGGGAATGACTGTCTATACGGTGGCGGACTTGTAGCGGGTGCCGGTGTCGTAGTGGCGGGCGGTTGATATCCGTACGCTGGACTTTGTCCTCGCCATTGGGGCTGCTCGCGCATTTCAACGGGGCTGACGGAGTTCTTCGTGCCTGGAGTGGGCTCACGAGCAGTATCTACAGATTCTTGCTCGGATGGTGATGGAGCTAATTCACCTTTGAGCACGAGGTCAAGCACGGCGTCACCATCGTCAGGGCTCTGGCCTCGAAAGCCTTTTTGATTTGGCTCACGAGCGATTAATTGTTCAGATGGATCAGGTTTACTAAACACAATCCGTGGTCCCTCTCCTCGTGCAGGTTCATTGAGGAAGAGACCACTCGATGCAATTCGCCGTTCGTCGGAACGTAGTTTGCGGATGTCCAGAATGTCACCGGGCCGGAGGGAGAGCCGGTTCAATATGACGCTATGGCGAGTATGAGGGTTTTCGCCACCAATACGGACGTTTATTTGTCCAACCCGATATCGCTGTCCCTCGGCCACCTTGTAGACCAAATCAAGTTCACCAGGCTCTTCGAGAAACCGTGGGTCTGCTTGAATGTCAGCGAATACAAAACCACGGCCACCATAAATATCACGAATCAGACCGAGGTCAGAATCCATGTGATTTTGGTGAAAGAATTCACCACTTTTTAGCTTCAGATCACGCTCGAGGAATTCACCTTTAAATCGACTGTTGCCAAGAAATGAAACATTCCGAACCTTGTAACGAGGCCCCTCATTGATGACAAAGGTGAGCAAAGCCCAGTCCCGGCCGAGGCCATGTATGACTTGGACTTCACGACCAACGCGTGCCTGAAAAAAACCAAGGCTACGGTAATAGGCTGTGAGCGTATCAACATCAGCATCAATTTTTTCATGATCAACGTCGCCACCTAGGAACCAGAAAAATCCCGGTTTAGATTTGATCTGTGTGAGTAATCGAGCATCGGTTGCAATGGTATTCCCAACAAAGGTGGTCCAAAAAGATTTTCGACTACGACCTTCATCGACAAGAAAGACTGCTCCTTTGTCGCCCGGCTTTGTTCCCTCAACAGTTGTTACACGAGCTGCATCGTAACCTTTCTCATGGTAGTAACTTTCAAGTCGACGACGGGCTTCTTCAACCACATAGCTATCAATGGAATCACCAACATCAATCTCCGATTTTTTTCGTAATGTTCGAGTTGTCACACGTTGGTTACCAACAAATTTTACATAACGTAGTGTCGGACGTTCTACTACAGTGAAGACAACTACGACCCCTTGACGTACTCTTACATACTTAGGCAGGACGTCAATAAATTTTCGTGTGCGATGGAGCGTTCGTACATCTTCTTCGATGGCTTGTGGATCAAAAATTTGACCCGCTCGTGTGTTAAGTTGTGGCAGTTTTGAGATTTCAACAGTCTCATTTCCTTCAATCCGAACCTCAACAATGCGTTCGTCTTGCTCTGTACTATCAACAGTTGACGGAAGCTGTTCGACAACTGCTGATTGAGCAAAAGCATCTTTTGACCCAGCAAGCAACGTTAGTAATCCGGCAATGCAAAGCAGGCGACCAATCACCCTGAACGTGGTGATTAGAGAAGCCCCGACGGTGCATTCTTTGAATATACGGGTGTTCGGCATAGGTGATATGGCTCGGTCAATTAGTCAGTCGTAGGCATGAAGTATCAAGCCAAGCGGACTTGGGCTTTCTACAGCAAGCCGCTGAGAAATACCGAAGCAACTCTGGTCTCCACAAGGCGAAAAGTTGCCAGAGGTGGAAACAACGAGTTATTTTTAGGGAATAAAGGACTTGTTCACGCGAACATCGGTTGAAGTAGGCTTACCTAGTCTGCGATGCTTAACTGCTTAATGTAGCCTCCGAAATTTGCCGATGGGCCAAAAGGAGCAAACGAGGAATTTGCTCAGAGGCTACGGATATCCATACTCCACGATGAAATATATGTCACCGACTGTCATCAATCTGAAGGAGTCTGAAGATCTGCGTGATGTGGTGCACCGCGTTGTGCAAGCGCTCGCTGAAGGAGATGTTGTTGGTGTTCCAACTGAATCAAACTATTGCCTCGCTGCTGCGGGCACAAATGAGACAGCGGTTAAAAGAGTGTGTATGTTCGCTGATGTGATAGAGAATGAGCCCCAATTGACAATTGCTATTAAGAGTAGTGATGAAGCGTCTGACTGGGTGCCAGCGATGACACCACTTGCCTTGCGATTTGCGCGACAATGCTGGCCAGGTCCGTTGGCGATGCTGCTGCAGGATAATCATCCAGATGGTTTGGTGCATCAATTACCGGCGTCCATTCAACCACATATTTTATGTGATGAGCGAATTCGCTTGCGGGCACCCGGACATAGGATGCTGCAGGACTGCATGCGACTTTTTGCTGGCCCTGTAGTGCTTGCAGAGCCCGGTGGAAGCACAGAGCCTCCGAAGACGGTCACTGATCTTATGGAGTTTTGTGGACAAGATAAGAAGTCAATACTTTTGATAGACGACGGTATGCAGCCAATTCAAGAGACAGTTTCAACAATCGAAATTCGCAAGACAGGGTTTCATATCATTCGCGGTAATACGTTTAATAAAGAAGAACTTCAAGATGTTGCACGATTAACGATACTTTTTGTTTGCACGGGAAACACCTGTCGCAGTCCAATGGCCGAAGCGTTGTTTCGCAAACGAATAGCTCAGAAATTGAATTGTCAGGCCAACGAAATCCGGGAACACGGTGTCGAAGTCAAAAGTGCTGGCCTGTCTGGTTGGGGAGGGAGTAGGGCTAGCGAAAAGGCTCTTCATACAATGAAACAAGCAGGAATTGATTTGAGTGGTCACACAAGCCAGATCGTCACAGAAGAATTGCTTCAAAAAGCTGGCATTGTGTGGACGATGACAGCCGCCCATCGGGCAGCAATTCTCGCCCAGTTCCCGAAATTTGCTGACCGAGTGCATATGCTTTCACCTACAAATCAAGACGTGTTGGACCCATTTGGAGGGAATGCCGAAGCCTACAACCAGTGTGCTCAGCAAATCCGTGAGCATCTTGACGCTCAAATGGATATACTGGATCTCCGAAGTTCGCTAGATAGTTAATGTAGTGAAATTCTGATCAGTCGAATATGCAATTCGAAATGATGTTTATGTGCGGGAGCCATGGCCTGCAGCCTGGATTGAATGAATGAAAATTGCGATCGGAAGCGACCATCGAGGTGTTGATGCCCGCCGTCGTCTGATCGGATTCCTGGAGCGTCACGGTCATTCTGTAAAGGATTGTGGAAGCCATGACGAAACAGCAGTGGATTATCCAGACGTAGCTGCTGATGTTTCCCGTCAGGTTGCCGATGGCTTGGTTGACAGAGGAATTTTGCTCTGTTGCACCGGAGTAGGGATGGCCATTGCCGCGAATAAGATTCCGGGTGTTCGTGCCGCGACGTGCCACGATGAGGTTGCAGCTGAGATGAGTCGACGCCACAACGACCTGAATGTTCTCTGCCTGGCTGCTGAAATGGTAGGTGCAGAACAGCAGGAGAAAATGACAGAAATCTGGCTCAATACAGATTTTGAAGGCGGTCGTCATGAACGGCGACTGAGCAAGATTTCGGCCCTCGAGGCAACGGCGTGCGGCCCGCGAAGTGCCTAGAAACTCGGGTAACCGTCAAAATCTGCCCAAAATAGCAGGATTCTGCGACAAGGAACTGCTCGTGGTAACGTCGGTGAAATGTATTGATTTTGAAGGCCAACGAAGACTTGTCATGTCGTAACGGTCGTGCCGAAACACACCCAGATTTTCTCAGCAAAATTGTCTTCCGATTTGTTGCGTCACCAAATCGCGTTGGTAATGTCGGGTGTAGGGAAAACCATGTCATTTCGTTGTTGTTCCCAACGAGTAATTGAAACGGCCGCCTGATGTAGGTTGCACCATGAATTTCACAAATACACCGACTCCTGAAGAAGTATCATGCCTGTTGCAAAATGCAGCATTGCGCGATGCAATCGAACCATTTCTAGAAGATGAAACGTTCGGTGATATCGATTTTTTTGAAATGCCTACGGAAGTAGAAAATCGTTATCTTGAATCCATGTTGGCTTGGGAGCAGGCACCGGTTTTACCTGTTGGCCGCTGGTTTAGTCCCTCACTTGTATTGCAACCGGCTTGTAACCTGAGCGAGGAACATCTTCGCGAAGAGTTGTGGGGGGTGATCGAAAGACTCTATGAGGGTCGAATTATTCTCGATTTCACGGACCATCTTTCAGATCGTGATCTCTACAACCTCATCCGGAAAGAAATCCTTCCGACATCGATCAAACGTGTTGATCTACCAGATAATTATTTCCACTGGGATTGTAGCGTTGCAGGTAGGCCTCCTGAATTTTCTACAGGTGATTGGTACCCCGAGCCTGTTGTGGATTCATTGATTTGGCTTACGTACTATGCTGACAATGCTGAGCGAAGTGAGTGGGAAGTTGAATATGGCATTGATCTTCCACCTTGTGAAATTCCACCATATCCTCGAGCGATGCCATCCGCACCGGTCTAAGCACGTTGTGTGCTGGAATAACGCAACTTTTGCCCGCGTGCGCATTCCCTGTACAATACGGCGTCTCCTAATTCTGTGCCGAGGGTTCATGCAGCATGCCGAAGAGGCCAAGGTGTTCAATGCAGTTGTTCATGATGTTTTCCAGATTGTGTCTCCTCCCTTTGATTTGGTCGCTTGTAATTTCGTGTGCCTTTGAAACAACAGTCACGGCGACGACCCCCGAAACAATTGAAAACGCAATTACGAAAGCGTCGCGTTATTTGCGTGAGCAAGGTCAACAGCCGGATGGAAGTTTCTCGCCACAAAGTGGTCCAGCAGTAACGGCTCTCGCAATAGCGGCACTTGTTCGAACCGGAACGTCTGCCGATAGTCCGATGGTGTTGCGAGCAGTTCAATACGTTCTTACGTTTCAACAATCAGATGGTGGGATTTATCAGCGTGAATCAGCTATTGCGAATTATGAGACATCAATTGCCATACTGGCTCTTCACGAGTGCAATACATCGGGGCAATATGAGGAGATAATCAAAAAAGCCAAGCGATTTCTCACGGCAATTCAATGGGATGAAAGTGAGGGAAATACGTATGCTGATCCTGAGTATGGTGGAGCCGGATACGGACGACACGAGCGACCAGATCTTTCGAATACAGCATTTCTCATCGATGCCTTGAAAGGTGTCGGAGCAAGTTCAGATGATCCGGCTATTCAGCGTGCATTGATTTTCGTCTCGCGGTCTCAAAACCTTGAAGGTGCGTACGACGTTCTCGAAGTCGCACCCAAAAATCCTGATGGTGGTTTCTATTATACGCCAGCAAATGGGGGTGAAAGCCAAGCTGGTACAACACCGAATGGCGGTTTGCGTAGTTATGGGTCGATGACCTACTCGGGGCTGAGAAGCATGATTTACGCTGGCGTTTCAGCGAATGATCCTCGAGTTCTAGCTGCAGTAGAATGGCTTGGACGGCACTACACATTTGCAGAAAACCCTGGCATGGGTGATGCCGGCTTGTTTTACTATTTCCACACAGCTGCTAAGGCACTTCACGTTTTGGGCCAGGATCAATTTATAGATACTGATGGGAAAGCCCATGACTGGCGAAAAGACCTGGCTGGTGTTCTTCTTAGTGCCCAGCAGGCCGACGGTTCGTGGGCGAACAACAATCCTCGATGGCTTGAGGATGATGCCAATTTGGTAACAAGTTATGCACTCCTTGCGTTGAGTTACTGTCAGGCATCTGTCACCGAATAGGCTGATTGAATGCGTTGCAATCGAGTCAGACGACGGCCTCCTGAGAATATGCGTGTTGCCCGGCCTTTGTAGGGGAGAAAGAAACAAGCATGAGGTAATGCAGGACCTAGTGAAATAGATTGCCATGAAACGGCTGCGTTGTATCGTAAATGGTATATGTTGAAATTTTTGGAGGCTGCAGCGTTGTAAAGGCACAAAGCCAGCAGCGAAACTCGAGGCTCTCGTGACTCGCAACCAAGTGAACAACCATGGCTGATAGAAAGATTGAACAACCACAATCAGCTGAGACCGTGCGAGACGGTGTCACAATCGAAGATATTGCAAAGCGGGCCAATGTCTCAAAGAGTACGGTGTCAAGAGTCTTAAACGGCACCGCCGTAGTCAATCAACAGAAGCAGGACGCCGTTCATCAGGCTGTCATTGAATTGGACTATACGCCCAATATGTTTGCTCAGGGATTGGCGAGTGGGAAGTCAATGACCCTCGGCATCTTGACGCAGAATATTGGTAGCCCCTTCTACGATTCGGTTGCTCAGGGGGTAATTGAAGGCTTAGCAGGCTCTGGTTATACCCCGTCTGTTATTGATAGAAGATGGGAACAGACAAGAGATGCAGCCTCAATTGAAACACTTATTTTACGAAAAGTTGATGGTCTTCTTATTGTTGGTGGTGATATATCTGCATCAGAACTTCAGTTTTATAAAAAGCAATTACCACTTATTGTTGCAGCAAGAGACGTAAAAGGCTTTGAAGGACAGTGCGTCTCAGTCAATAATAAAAAAATCGGTTACTTAGCAACAAAACATCTTTTGGAACAGCAGCACACACGGATTGCATTTATTCATGGAACAGAGGGCCACCCCGATGCCCGGGATCGGTTCACAGGCCATCTTGAGGCCCTTGAAGAGGCTGGTGTCAGTCGGTCTGATGAACTTGTTTATCAAGGAGACTTTAGTGGGCATGCAGGACTCATGGCCGTCAACTATCTGCTCGATCAGGGCATACGCTTTAGTGCAATAATCGCTGCGAATGATATGGTTGCCTTTGGTTCGAGATTGGCTCTCTATCGCAGGGGCATCAGCGTTCCAGATGATGTTTCAATCATTGGGTGTGACGACCAGGCGGAGGCAGCCTTTATGACGCCGCCGCTTACAACTGTGCGGCAGCCTGCATACGAAATGGGCTTTGTTGCCTCAAGAGCTCTTCTTTCGTTGATAAGCAATGAAGACTATGGGTGGTCTGAATTAGCTCCAGAATTACAGATTCGTGAAAGTGTAAAACGTTTCACAAGTTAAGGTTGCAACGCAACCTTCATGAGCAGATCAGCTTTGGTCACATTATTCCTTTAAATCAAAGAGCCGCCTTAACGCTTCAAGAAGCCCATGAGGTGGACCTGCCTTACTTTCACTTCGCAGGGAGGCCATAGGGGGATGGAGCATCTTGGCAGCATACCTTTCAAATGCCTGTCGAATTTCTTGCTGACTGCTTGTATCAAGATTTGGAAGCTTTCGGAAAAGTCGATCAAGTTCGACTTCTCCTGTTTCATTCCAACCTGCTCGGAGTTGTTCAATAACTGGAACAGTTGATCGATGGTGCATATCTCCCATGAACCGACGAGTTTCTTCATCAACAATTGTGAGTGCTGCTGGAAGTTGTTTTTTTCTTCTACGGCGATTGGAATCACAGGCCTGACCAAGATCATCGATTGAGTAAAGCCAAACCCCCGGCCTGGTACCGATTCGTGAATCGAAGTCGCGAGGAACCGCAAGATCGAGAACAACAAGGGGACGTCCTTGCCGCTGATCTTGAACCCTTTGGAAGAGGTCAAGCGTTACGACTGGCTCTGAAGCACCGGTCGTGCTGACAACAAGGTCCGCATCAACAAGCTCACGAGATATGTTGCTGTAATCACCGGCTTGAGCATTAAGTCGTTGTGCCAGACTGTGAGCCCGCTCCACTGACCGATTTATAATGCGGATGTTCTGTGCCCCGGCGTCACGAAGATAGCGAAGGGTTTCAGCGGCCATTTTTCCTGCACCAATAAGAAGCACATGTTTGTCATCAAATCTTTCAAACACGCCACTGGCAAAATCGGCAACCGCGATGCTTGGAATTGATAACCGTTCCCGTCCGACAGCTGTTTCAGTGGTTACACGTTTGGCTGCTCGTAAAGCTGCCTGAAAAAGTTCTCCAGTAAGGGGTCCAGTCGTCCCACTTTTCTGAGCAAGCTGCCATGCTTGTTTCACCTGTGCAACGATCTGAGGTTCCCCGAGAACCATGCTGTCGAGTCCGGCTGCAACACAAAATAGATGTTTCACAGCAGCAGTCCCTTGTTCACCACTGAGTACTCTTCCGACATTTGTAGGATCAACACCCCGGCACTCTGCTAGAAACATCGCTAATTCATCTGGTGGAGGCGGCCCTCGGCGTTCCTCGTCAGCAGCGTACAACTCGATTCGATTACAAGTCGATAAAAGGACCGCTTCACTTCCCGGAAACTGTTTCTGAAAACGCACCAGTGCCTCAGTTGCTTGCTCTGATGAGAAAGCCAGTTTTTCACGTAGTTCAATCGGGACAGTGCGGTGACTTCCCCCTGCGAAGGCGAGGCTCATGAAGCATCTCCAGCAGGAATGGTTATGACTGTGGCATTCCCCTGTGAAGGGGTAAGTCCGTGCTGCGTACTTCCAAGTACCCCCCACAAAATTGAAATCGTGAGCATCGTAAGGCTAACGAGTGATAAAAGTGCTATGACTCTTCGGCCAATTGCACGTTGTCGCATAGCTCGTGAGGTACCAGCGACGATTATGAGCCAGACGACGAGTGCTCCCATGCGAAGAACAACAGGATCAGTCCACGGTACACTCCCTAAAAGGCCATGTTGTTGATTGACAATATTTAAAATAATTCCTGATAGAAAGCCGAGGCTTCCCGACACGGCAGCGGTCACTGTCATTCGTGATGACCAGATCGATAGTTTTTCCAAGCTCGGCATACGAAATCCTTGAAGGGGGGCCTGTTTCCGATTCAGCCGCCCAGCCTGAATAAGCCACATGCCGCCCGCGAGGCCACCAAGTACAACAGCGACGCTCATCACAAGATTGAAACTTCCGTGAATGACCCCCCAAATTTGTGTTGCAGGACTTTGTGGGAATGGTTCCCGGCTTGAAAGTTCAGCAACTCCAATAAGAGCTAATACGACAGGGAGAACAAAAAGACCAACGGGTGTTCTGGGATTAGAGACGGTCATCCAAAGCGATCCAGCCGCTAAAAGCCAAGCAGCCAGAAGATACCAATCAAACTCACTCGATAATGGTATGGAAGGAAGCGTGGTTGAACGCCAGATGAGATACAGGCTGTGCGCAACCAGACCCGCGGTCACAAAACCAATCATTGTGATGCCTCGGACTCCAGACCGAAACCAGAGCCGACTAGCCTCAAATATGAGCGCAACACCATAGCTGGCGGCAAAACAGACAACAGAAATTCGTGAGATGAAATCAGCCATAGGAACCCTAGTAAAAACTCACCCCAAACGTGTATCAATATCTTCCAAAGAACATGAAATCAAGGACGTATCTGAGGCAGGATTAGCATAGATACCAAGAAACCTGACTGCAGCCTTCCTTACATGAATCAGACTATTTAACTATTTTCCATTTCGAATGTTCTTATTGTACCCAAGAAATAGACAACTTTGAGCCAACAACCCGCTTCCTACAAACTATACTGAACTTTATGAACGTTGATTCTGATTCCCCGGACCAAAAAGAGCCAGCCACTGGCAACGTCGAAGATTCCCTTTTTATGAAGGCATGTCGCCTCGAACCAGTATCTCGGCCACCAGTTTGGCTCATGAGGCAGGCAGGTCGGTATCTTCCCGAATATCAAGCCATTCGTAATAAGGTCACGTTCTTGGAGCTGTGCAAGAATCCAGAACTTTCTGCTGAAGTTATGTTGGCAACAGTGGATCGACTTGGTGTCGATGCTGCAATTATTTTTAGTGACTTGTTGCCACTATTGCAGCCGATGGGCCTCGATTTGGAATTCACTCCTGGGGAAGGCCCCGTCATTCATAATCCACTTCGTACCCATACAGATCTCGATCGATTTCACGAGCTTGTTGATGTCGATTCACTCAGCTTTGTTTTTGAGACAGTACGTACAACACGTGCCGGCCTTCAAAAAGAATTGCCAGTCATTGGTTTTGCAGGAGCTCCATTTACTTTGGCTGGATATGCCATCGAAGGAGGAACAAGTCGCAACTGGTTGCATACCAAACGATTTATGTTGACTGATCCTGATGGGTGGCATGAACTCATGGAACGACTTGCAAGGACGATTGGTAGATATCTTCATGCTCAATTTGATGCTGGAGCGAATGCGGTGCAGGTCTTTGATAGCTGGGTAGGTTGTCTCTCACCAGAACACTACCGTGAATTCGTTTTGCCCCATAGTCGGACCGTCTTTGAATCAATAGCTGGACGTGGACCGATTATCCATTTCGCAGCAGGTAATCCAGCGTTATTGCCACTTGCGGCCGAAGCTGGTGGCACGGTCATGGGTATTGATTGGCGAATTGAGTTGGACTATGCCTGGCAGCAGGTGGGTTATGATCGAGGTGTGCAGGGTAATCTCGACCCAGCTGTACTGCACACGACTCCCGACGTTGTTCGTCGTCGTACGGAAGACATTCTTGCACGTGTTGCGGGACGTCCTGGTCACATCATGAATCTTGGTCACGGCATATTGCCAGAGACTCCAGTTGAAAATGTATTGGAGTTCATTGCGACCGTTAAACAAAAATAAAAAACGAGTCAACTCGTAGTCATATCACAGGCGAATTGTTCGAATTATTTTTCATCTGTGTTTCCGAGCGAATTGGGGTAAAACTAAGGGTTGGCCTGTACGGTACCAAGGCAGTCCCGTTGAGCCTTTATTCATTATTTTATTTATCCATTCGCTAAGCACCGACACATAATATGACTACTTTGGAGCAACGTCTCTTTCATCTTTTTGACCCACGTGATCGCAAGCGAGCACGAAACCTCGTTCCAGAAAAAGTTATCTGCCCTCGTGTTGGCCAAGTCCAGGCAACACTTGCAAGTGATGACGGAACAAGCCATGAGGTTTTGCTTGAGCTCTCTGCAAATCGACGGGGCGGTATGATCCTAGAAAGCCGTTGTACAAGTCCCGACGGACGAGCTGGCAAGCCATGCGCGCTTGTCGCAGCAGTCCTGCTTGAGGTTGATCGACGAGGCTTGTTGAGTGGTATTGCAGAGCAGACGCCGGTAACACTCGACATCGTTGCCGATGAAACAGATGATTTTGAAGAAATGGAATCAAAATCATTCTCAGCGTTGAATCAAGAGAACGAGATGGAGTATTCAGGCCAACCGCAGCCAGCGAGCCCGCAGTTGACACGGACTCTGCATAGCGAGAACCGTTCAATTCAAAAAAAAGGACGACAGCCAGCATGGTCTACCGAGCTTGAAAACCGTCGGCGTTTGGTTGAGCCGGCATTACGAACAAGCAGCGTCGCCTTGGGTGGTTTGCGAAAAAGTACTGGTACGTTGATGTTTTTGCTTGATGCATCATCGGCTGACAGTCGACTTGTTGCATTGCAACCATGCCGCATGCCGATTGATGAATCTGGTCACCCTGCCGGTCAGCCAAAGCCAATTATCATTGGCCCGCAGGCGATCTCTTTTGGTCATTTTGATGCTGATGAAAGGCGAGTGTTATCTATGCTCGCTGGCACAATGTCTGCTGAGACACATCATGGTGGGCAAACACTTGAAGAACGTACCATGAGTCGGTTTTTGCTTAGCCGACAGTCTGCAGCACGGGATCTCGCGATGCTTTGTGCAGAGGGCCGGCTTGTCTTTCAGCCAGAGCCCCGTCGAGCACCAGAAGCAGTCGTGCCATTAGTATGGGATGCTGGTCGACCATGGGAATTTGCTTTAATCATCGAACCTGGTGACGACACGGGACTTGAAGCCTGTCTTCAGAATGACCTTCTTTCGAAAAAGGAAAAGCGGGTCTGTCCAAAGAAAGCCAGTCTCAATGGTCTTCTTGTACGGGGGAGTGAACGACAGTCACTCCAAACACCGAGATTGATTCTGCGAGCCGGCTTTCTTGTGCTCGAAGATCGTCTGTGCCGGCTTGTTATTGATGCAGCTGCAGAGGAACAGCAGGGCGAGTTCTCAGAGCAAGACGAACCCGCAGGTCTTCGAGGCTGGATGGAGCAATTTGATAGACGAGGCCCAATTGAATTATCTGGGTCTCAGATTGACGGGCTCATTGAGCAACTTGCTTCGCTGGCAGACCTACCGAAACTAGAACTTCCTGGTTGGACAGGATGGCAGGTAGAGTCAGGAAGGCCTCAGCCCAAATTAGTATTAGATGATTCACCAAATATGAAAGATGAGGAGCAGGTAGGATCGATTGATCCTGAGGAATCACTTGGTCGTCCGAAGCGCAAGGCACGTAAAAGTAAACCAAAGATTCAGCTAGGAGGAAACATTTGGTTCGACTACGGCGGGATTCAGATAGCGGCGGATGATCCAGCAGGTGGTGCGGCTGATGCAGCAAGGCGTCGACTTGTCCGGCGAAACAAAACAGCAGAGCGCGAAGCACTCAAGGCATTACCACGATTTGGCTTTTCTCCAGTCCGAACTGGGCAAGCGAGTGTCACTGAAGATGATGTCGTTCCAACACATCATGTTGAGGTGCCTCGTTCACGACTTGATGCATCGGTATCTCAATTAGCAAGTGTGGGATGGGCAGTAGAAGTATCTGGGCGACGATACCGGCCAGCTGGGAATGTAGCGTGGAATGTTAACAGCGGTATTGATTGGTTTGAACTTTCTGGATCGATTGATTTCGGTGGTGTGATTGCAGACATGCCCGAACTCCTTTCAGCTCTTGCAAGAGGTGACCGAGCAGTCGATTTGCAGGATGGCTCTCGAGGGATCTTGCCTGCTGACTTTGCGACTCAGTTAGAGCCTCTCCTCGCACTTGCGCAGGAAAAAAATGGTCGTCTGCGGTACGGCCGTATGCAGGCAGCGCTCCTTGATGCACTCATTGCCGGAATGCCACAGTCGCAGGTGGACGATGCATTTTCTGTCATTCGTGATGAACTGGCTGCTGGTGGTAGGCCTGAACCAGAGAATGAGCCAAATGGATTTGAAGGCAGCCTGCGACATTACCAGAAAGAAGGTCTGGGATGGTTGAGTTTTCTTGAGCGACTTGGTCTTGGCGGTTGTCTTGCGGATGATATGGGTCTTGGAAAGACCATTCAGGTACTCGCGCTTCTGGTACGGAGACAGCGTGTGCTTGAAGAGGCAGGCATAGCGACGCGGCCGTCACTTGTCATCGTTCCAAAAAGCTTGATTTTTAATTGGATGCAAGAAGCCAAGCGTTTTGCACCAGAATTACGGTTGCTCAACTACACCGGTCAAGAACGGACTGATTCAACAGAGGTGATCGACCAATTTGATCTTGTTCTGACAACGTATGGCACCCTCCGTCGTGATATAGCACAGCACCGAAAAACTGATTTTGATTATGTCATTCTTGACGAAGCCCAATCGATTAAAAATGCAACGAGTCAGGCTGCGAAAGCCTGCCGCTTGCTACGAGCAAGACAGCGATTGGCTCTGACGGGTACGCCTGTTGAAAATCATATTGGCGAGTTGTGGAGTATTTTTGAGTTCCTCAACCCAGGGCAGCTTGGAACGGCGGGCCGCTTAAAGAGATTTCTTGCCGGCGGTCGAGGGAATGGGTCGGAACTTGTGGCACGGGCAGTACGGCCCTACCTGCTTCGAAGAACAAAAACAGAGGTGCTCTCTGACCTCCCTGAGAAAACAGAGCAGACACTATTCTGTGAGTTGGGTGATCAACAACGAAAAGCATATGACGATCTTCGTCAGCACTACCGTAATGAGCTTACTACTCGAATTGGCCAGCAAGGAATTGGTCGGAGTCGAATTGCAGTGCTTGAGGCTCTATTAAGACTTCGTCAAGCAGCGTGCCACCCTGGCTTGATAGATGCAAATCGAATTGATGATCCATCCACAAAACTAGATACGCTTCTGGAGCAACTTGATGAAGTGCTTGATGAAGGGCACAAGGTGCTGGTGTTTAGTCAATTTACAAGTTTTCTTGCCATTCTTCGACGGAAGTTAGATGAACGCGGTCGGACGTATGAATATCTAGACGGCAAAACGACTGATAGACAAAGCCGCGTTGAAAGGTTTCAGGAAGACTCAGATTGTCGGCTTTTCCTGGTCAGTCTGAAAGCAGGAGGACAGGGCCTGAACCTGACTGCGGCAGACTATGTCTATATTCTTGATCCCTGGTGGAATCCAGCAGTGGAGGCCCAGGCTATTGACCGGGCTCATCGTATTGGTCAGACACGTCCTGTTTTTGCATACCGACTCATTGCCCGAAACACAGTTGAAGAGAAGATTCTCGCCCTTCAGGACCAAAAACGTGAACTTGCAGCGTCAATCATTTCAGCCGATACAGGGATTCTTTCAGGACTGACGACCGAAGATGTCGAAATGTTGCTGTCATAAGACATATTTTCAGTAGACGAGACCTCACACAAACTAAATATATTTATTGCATCATTTGCAGACATCAGTACTGCAGGATAGCGTGATGGAGGTTAATTGAAAGTTTCATTTATCGCATTAGAAAAATGAAGCAGCACCCAATTATGTTGGATTGCCCACAGTCAGAGAAATGGTTTGAAGTCGTAGAAGTATAAATCGAACAAACCCCGTGCACTCTAAAAATGTCTAGCAACGATTCAGTGGCAAGCCACAACATACTTGTTGTAGATGACGAAGAAGACCTTCTTGAATTGGTGCGATATACACTCGCTAAGGAAGGACATTCAATCACGTGTGTCGACACTGGAGAGAAGGCAGTTGAATCGGTCAGGCAGAAATTACCCGACCTTATAGTCCTTGATTTAATGCTTCCTGGAATTGATGGTCTTGAAGTATGTCGGCGTCTCAAAAGAGATTCAAAAACACGTGAAGTACCAATCATAATGCTCACTGCCAAGAGTGAAGAACGAGATGTCATTACCGGTCTCGATGGCGGTGCAGATGACTACGTCACAAAGCCTTTTAGTCCACGCGTTTTACTTGCAAGAGTGAAATCTTTAATGCGTCGTAAAGATGTGGAATTAAAAAGCCAGCAAGAATCAACAATCGAGATTCGAGATCTTGTGATACATCCAGGGCGGCATGAGGTAACTTTAGGTGGGTTAGCACTGAATCTTACGTATACTGAATTTGTCCTGCTTCAACATCTCGCGAAGCGACCAGGATGGGCCTACACCAGAGCTCAAATTGTCGATGCCGTGAAAGGTGAGGATTATCCGGTAACAGAACGCTCAGTCGACGTACAAGTCGCAGGCTTGAGGAAAAAACTGGGTGACTTTGGTAGTAATATTGAGACTGTCCGGGGCGTAGGGTATCGGTTCCGGGCATAAATTCTTAAACCCATCGTAATACTATGCCCAAACCTAGGCTCTCAAGGCATCTCTTTGGAACTTACGCGGTGGCATTAGTCATTGTGCTAGCTAGTTGCTACTGGCTCTCAGCCGTGCGAATAGCCGCTGTTACCGAAGAAGCGGAGTTTAAGCGGATGAAGACAACTGCTGTTGGCTTGGCAGATCTGCTTAAAGGTGTTATCGATTCATCTCGAGAAGAGCAAATTACGCCACTTTTAAATGAAATTATAAGCTCAGAACAACAAAGATTTGAGGTCTTCGATTTTCAAGGAAATCGTTTACATACAATAGCCTCCAAAAATTTGCTAAATGACGACGCAATCGAGACGTTGCCGGAACTGAAATATCTTCTTGATGAAACGAAAGCTGGGAGAACTGGAAAGACAAGTTGGTACAACGTCGATACGAATAGTCGTCTTTTGGTTATAGCGGTACCATTCGGGCCGCTAAGCAATCCGTTAGGAGCACTCTGCCTGTCGATGGATACGCATGAGACAGATCATATCCTGTCAGGTTCATTTAAAAAGCTTTTGATTGGTTTTGTTTCTGTTGGCTTGTTCGCTCTGTTCGTAGGATGGCTGATTGCGCTCTGGGTTGCAAAACCAGCACGCGATCTTGCTCGTGCAATTAAACGTGTTGTAAATGGTGATGGGACGGAGCAAATACCAAGGCCAGAAGTTGCCGAATTAGCAACAATTGCTGAGGCGACGAGTATTCTCAAAGAAAAACTTGTAGAACGAGGTTTAACTCTTGGGCGAAGAGATATCGAACAAGAGGCTGTACTTGATAGCATGATGGAAGGTGTGCTTGCAGTCGATGTTCGGCAAAAAATCGTCGGTCTCAATCAAGCAGCGGCAACACTTTTAAATATTGATATCGATGTCGCTTTACGGAAGCCACTTCAGAGTGTGGTGCGAAATCCAGCGATACGTCGCTTTGTTCTCCGGGCTATTGATTGCCGTGAGCCAATAGAAGATGACTTCGATCTTACAGGTCCTCCAAAACGAACAATTCGCGCTCACGGTACGGCACTCCGAGATCCGTCTGGAGAAGGTGGGGCCGTAATGGTTTTAAACGATGTTACTGAGCTGGAACGTCTAGAGATAGTTCGGCAAGATTTTGTGGCAAACGTATCACACGAACTGAAGACGCCTATTGCAACAATCAAGGGATTTGTTGAAACACTCCTTGATGGAGCAATCAATGAGCCGAAAGATAACAAACGGTTTTTATCCATAGTGGCAAAACAAGCAGATCGGCTTGAAGCAATCATTGAAGATCTTCTTGCTCTCTCACGAATCGAACAGAGTGAGGGGTCCGGTGTTCTGCCTTTAGAGCCAACAAAAATTGCAGATATTTTGGCAACTGCATGTGCGGACTGTATGCCTCGAGCAATGGAGCAGGGTATTACGATGAACATCAATTGTGACAAGGGCCTGATCGCGCCTGTGAATGCCCCCCTTTTAGAACAGGCAGTCGTCAATCTGATTGAAAACGCAGTCAAGTACAGTGGGACTCATCAACCAATATCAATTTGCGCCAATCTGAAAAAAGCTCATTCTGAAGATAAGGAAGAACTGATGATCAGTGTTGCTGATCACGGTTGCGGAATACATTCAGAGCATTTGCCTCGACTCTTCGAGCGGTTTTATCGGGTGGATAAGGGTCGTAGCAGGCAGGCGGGTGGAACAGGACTTGGACTGTCGATCGTGAAACACATTGTCCAGGCTCATGGTGGAACAATCTCAGTTGATAGCCGGCCGAACGAGGGCAGCTTATTCTGTCTTCTAATACCGTGCGTTTGATAGCTATCGTGAAATGCCGTGTATCGGCCTGCTATTCATCCGGAACACCATGAGGTGCCATTTCTTCAGGTGACTTATTTCTTAGGTCTTTGTTGAATTGAAGGATTTTTTCCCAGGCACTCTCAGGTGTGTCTGCGTATTCAAAAAGATCGAGGTGCTCATGCGAGATAACACCAGAGTCAGCGAGGAAGTCAAAGTCAATAACTTTGGACCAGTAATCACGCCCAAATAAGATGATTGGAATAGGTTGCATTCTGTGTGTTTGCCGGAGCGTGAGTGCCTCAAACATTTCATCGAGCGTCCCAAATCCACCCGGAAATAATACTGCACCTACAGATCGAAGAATAAAATGAAATTTTCGTAGAGCAAAATATTTAAACTGAAAGCAAAGCTCTGGAGTGATAAAAGGGTTCGGTTGTTGTTCTCCAGGCAACTTGATGTTGAGCCCAATAGATTTGCATCCAACATCGAAAGCGCCTCGATTTGCGGCCTCCATAATACCGGGGCCTCCGCCGGTGACGACAACATAGGATCTTTTTTTATCACATTGATTATCTAACGAAACAAGTCGAGCAAACTGCCGGGCGTCATCATAGAAGTGAGATAACTCAACGAGTCGTTCGCTTCGTTGTACATCACGAGCAAGTCTTAAGTTTTCAGCATCCATTGCCTGATTGCGAAGAGCTTCTGATAGGTGCCTTTCTGCAGCATTTCTTTCGATTATTTGAGTGCCACCAAACACAATAACGGTTGATTCAATATTGTCTTCCTGAAACGCAAGTTCTGGTTTGCCAAGTTCCAGCAGCATGCGAACACCTCGCATTTCAGTCCGTTCGAGTAGTGCACGGTCGTCTTGTGCAAGGCTGTGACTAGGCGAACGAAGAATTGCCTCCATATTTTCCGTAACAAGCGCAAGGTCATCCCCGAGTATTGTACTTGGAAGGTCGTTGCACATATCGGCATGAGTCTCACTCCAAGGAGTGTTCTCTTTTGACGTTTGGTTCTCGACTGCTTTTTTGTTTTTTTTACTCATTTTATTTCTAATTTGATGGCATGGCTTCTGAAAATGTACGAGATTTCTTTTTCGTATAACTCGTTCCTACAACTGTGACTGAGCCATGATCGATTCGTAGAGATTCAATCTGCCAACGTCGAGGCTGTCGACTTTCTTTGTCCGGTGAGGATGAATTCGTTAGACGCGCAGGAACAGTCGCCAAGAGAAGAATTCGATCACGATATCGTTGTATGTCTGTATCCATCCCGGCGTTTTCCAGAGCCTTTCGACATTCCTGAAGAACAGCATTACGAGGAAGAGGGAGTTGCCCCACGCCGGCCCTTTGCACGGTTAAGGCGAATTGGTTGGCGGATTTAAGCCTGACCTCAATTTCTGCCCACGCCACAGTTGTGACTCCCCACCTCGAAACTTCTATTCCGATACGAAATAGGTGTGGTTCTAGTTTGATACGTGGGCGAGACAGTCTGCCCCACAATGCGTTTCCAAGAAGTTCAGGGTGATTTCGAGGCAAGTCATTTCCTAACCATGCATTTATTTCATTTTCACGCACGCTGATACCCCATTTGTTTTTATGCCGAATTTCATTCGTGACGGATGCTATCTGCGTTACAAAACGTCCCGCAATCGACTGGTCCTCCAATCCAATATTTTCAACCGATCGATAAAACTGAGGAGGTACAAACGCCAGGCTGCAAACCGCAACGATCAATATGCAGCAGCACAACATTGCAAAAAACGCAAGCTGATACGCTTTCTTCTGCCCAACTGTAGGAAGAGACAGCCTATTCTCCTCGTTGTCTTTTAAGTCCTGCAAGAAATTTTCATTTACAGCGTTTTCCAAAATGGATCTCTTAACTGGTTACCCAGCAAGTTTGCATAAGCTTGTGATTGGTAACACACCATCATCCTCAAGAATGACGTCTCCAAGTGCATCGATTTCTAATTCGTCCCGCAAAACCCGCATTTCAGATGGTGCCTCGATCCCTATTCGCACTTTATCACCATTTACTCTTACGATCGTTACCACAACTGATTCACCAACTCGAATGCGCTCATTTTGCTTTCGGGACAATACCAGCATAAAAGCCTCCGTTTTTCGTGAGATAGATTTTTGAAATGAATAGAGCTAGCAACTGTGCAGGCTTTATGTGATCCCGACGGGTGGATAGCACCGCGACCTGGTTCACCAGAAGGCCTGGGAAAGATAGGAGCCAAAGGAAATATCGTCCGGATACTTAAGATTTCTTGGCCGTAACGATTTATCATGCAGTCATACGGATCATTCCGGCTGCACCGGGGACTCACTAAAGATGTAAAATCTTTTTATAGAATTTGATTGCGCAATAGTAGGCACTGAAAGAAATCGAACTTATTTCTTTTCAGCCTGTGTGTACTCTGCAAGACTCACTTCTTCAGCAATTGCCATACAGGCTTCGGCATCAGCAATTCGTTGTAAATCATCAGCCCGGAGCGCGGGATGAATGCGGTGAACTGAATACAAGTGGCGTTGCATCATCGAGGAGAGTCCGGACGCAACAAGACTACCTCGAGAATCTATTTGAAGAGTGACAGATGTCGGAAGTTTGGCTTCAGATGCAATCCGTTTGTTTAGTGCCAGTCGAGGAAATGGTGGAATTCCACCCGGATGAAGGAGGGCACGTAACAGGAGTGCCGTGTCTGCAAACTGTCTGTATTGCCCTGCTATTTCTGGTGACGGTGCATCTGTAGTTTCAATTCGGTATTGCACTCGCGGGCCAACGAGTTCAATTGCATCATCCGATTCAGAAATGCCATTTTCAAAATGTGGACCGCCAGCCCAACACAGTAGTTTGTCATCCGATGTACGTACCCATTTTGAAAGTGAAACACGTAATCGTTCGAGTTGGATACTATCTATCGATGTTTTCACTTGCCGAAGAGGATCAATCAGTAAAATGCGTTCTCGAGTTGGGTCGTGAAGAACAATCTCACCATTGAATGCTTTGGTGTGATCTGATTCAGATTCGGATTTCTTCTGTTCCGTAGTTGTAGTGTCAAGAAAGTCCCAGGCCACTTCGGATGAAAACAGTGTCAGGCTGTGAGCAATCGGTACGTCATCTCGGTCCGCAAAGACATCAGTCTCAACTCTAAGAAAGCCATTTTCATTGGCAAAAACTGCTTGCCCAAGGGAAAACAGGAATACAAGGACAGGACAAAATGTCCTGATCAAAAGCCTCGCCCAATGAGATTGCGTGGTCACCACTTGTATCAAGCTTTCATAGGGAAATATCAAAGTTTTTGGTACGTATCAGACTCTAACAGAAGACAGAGTGCTTCCCCTAGTGTGATTTCCAGCCGGATGGGTTATGGGGATTTCATGATTTTCCTGTAGTTTTTGTGCTGAATGAAATTACCTCTGCTGCCCTCCTCTCCTATTTAAATAATGTTTCTTTCTGATCTTCTTGTCGTTTTTGCCGTAACAGCAGTTGTTGTTTTCCTGTTTGGACGAGCACAAATACCCAGCGTCATCGGTCTGCTTGTCTCAGGTGTCGTGGTGGGCCCTTATGGACTATCTCTGGTTGATGATCTGGAGAGTGTTGAACTTCTTGCAGAAATTGGCGTTGTCGTCCTCTTGTTTACGGTTGGACTTGAAATCTCTATTTCACGACTGCTTGCGATGTTGCCACTCATGGCAAGTATTGGGTTTCCACAGATTGCTGGAACAACACTTCTGATTGCTGCAGCCTGTCGTTGGCATGTAGGAACACTTCCCCAAGCAATCTTTGCTGGGCTCCTGATTGCCATGTCGAGTACTGCGATCGTTCTGAAACTTTTATCGGATCGTAGTCAATCTGGTACTCAGGCAGGACGCATATCAATATCGGTTCTCTTGTTGCAGGACTTATTTGTGATCGTTGCAATGCTTGCGGTACCTTTGTTAGCGGCTTCAGCTGGAGTGAGTGCACCAGCCAATCATCAAAATACTTCTCACCACAGCACTCAACCACTGGTCGAAAATCCGTTCTTGGCGGTTCTCGTTGGATTTTCTATCGTCGTTGGTGTGCTTCTTGCTGGACGGCAGTTCATTCCAAAAGTTTTGCACGAAGTAGTGCGACTACGAAATCGGGAGCTATTTCTGATAACGCTTGTACTTATTTGCCTTGGTACAGCGGCTATCACTGCGGCGGCTGGCTTATCACTTGCCATCGGGGCTTTCATAGCCGGTTTAGCACTTTCTGAAAGTGAATACGGTCATCAGGCCTTTGCAGAAGTGCTCCCTTTTCGCGATACACTTGCCAGTCTTTTCTTTGTATCTGTGGGAATGCTGCTTGATATATCGTTTGTTTTTTCACACTTCGGACTTGTATGCCTCGTCGTTTTTGTAATCGTGTTACTCAAGGTTTTTGCCACAGCAATCCCGGCGATGCTTGCAGGTTTTCCTGTCCGGACGAGCCTTATTGCTGGTGGGACGATCGCTCAAGTAGGCGAATTCTCATTCGTTCTTGGATCACGAGGAGCTGATGTCGGCTTGTTAACAGGTGATGACTACCAGACATTTCTCGCAGCTGCTGTTATTACGATGGCTTCGGCTCCACTTCTTACAATTGTTGTGCCACAACTTTGTGACTGGCTTGGACAAAGCTCATGGTTTGGTGGGATGTTTCATGATTCGCCACCGGAAGAGGACATAGCTTTATCAGACCATGTGATCATTGCCGGTTTTGGTATTAATGGACGGAGCTTGGCAACCGCTTTGGGCGAGTTTGGCGTCCCACATGTTATTTTGGAGTTGAATCCAGAAACGGTTCGCAGTGAGGGATCATTGGGTATAGATATTCGCTACGGCGACTGTACTCGTCAGGCGATTCTAGAACATGCCGGAATTTTTCGTGCACGGGCCTTTGTGGTAGCAATCTCTGATCCAGCGAGTGCACGTCGTAGCGTACGTGTAGCACGCGATCTCGTACCAGAACTCGAGATATTTGTTCGGACAGAGTACTTGGCAGAAGTTGATGAATTACGACTATTGGGTGCAGATGTTGTTGTGCCTGCAGAGTTTGAAACGGCACTATCACTTTTTGAGCGAGTGCTTGGTATCTACGATGTTCCAGAAGAGAAAATTGATGATCTTGTTGATCAACTTCGTTTAGAAAACTATGGATTTTTGCGAAGTGGTGTGAGAAGACGACCAATTCAGTCGATAGATCGCCCAGATATTCATGACCAATTAGGACGTTGTCGAATATCACAACGAAGCATTGTCGCAGGCCAGACAATTGGTGAACTGGATGTTCGCGCAAAGACAGGGGTAACAATCATTGCAATTCAGCGCAGTAATCAGCAGATACGAAATCCTGGGCCGACGTTTCAGTTACAAATTGGTGACGAAGTTTCATTTGTTGGTAGTCGTTCCGAGCGGACCGCTGCAAACAAACTCTTCTTGTCGACGAGCCGTAACACTGACTGAATAGAAACGTCAGGCAGTGTGTTGTTGGAGGAGTTCGAATGGAATGACATCGAGTGCCTTCTCACTCGTTGCCTCGAGAACAACTCGTGGAGCACAGCCTGCCCTCATGGCTTCGAGCCATCGAGCCGCACAAAG
>Ga0228617_1000241_pt1 | contig 27410 bp, 25 predicted proteins | sample 18DmetaG_FD_190061 | JGI IMG/M metagenome (GOLD analysis project Ga0228617, IMG submission 190061) | Seawater microbial communities from Monterey Bay, California, United States - 18D | ecosystem: Environmental > Aquatic > Marine > Coastal | place: USA: California | collected 2016-10-20
TATGAGGCTCTTAACATCATTAGAGATAGAGCAGGTATTCCTTCGGTTCAAGAATCTTGGACTAATACAGCCTATGCCGCAACACCAAATAAACATACAACAAAGGATGGATTGAGAGAAATCATTCGTCAAGAAAGAATGATTGAATTAGCATTCGAAGGCCATCGATATTATGACATTAGAAGATGGAAATTAGCCGAAGAGTATTTTTCTACACCAATAAGGGGTTGGTCTGTAGATGAAGAATCAGAGAACAACTACTATCAAATTATGGATGTTAGTTTACGTTCTTTTTCTTCTCCCAGAGATTATCTTCAGCCAATTAGTTTTGATGAAATCTCTAGAAATCCTAATTTAATTCAAAATCCAGGTTGGTAAAAAATATATGATTATGAAAACTCAAATAAAAAAAATAATTTTTTCGATCTTTCTTGTAACATTAACTTTTTCATGTTCTAAGAATGAGGATGTAGATAGTACTCCTCCAGGTATACTGTCTAATATATCTGTCGTTCCAACAAACGGAGGTGGAATAATTTCTTATTCGCTTCCTTCAGATAATGATATTTCTTATGTTAGAGCTGAATATACTAATTCTCAAGGAGAAGAGGTCTTTAGAGTATCTAGTAGATACAATACCTCTGTTGAAATCAATGGATTAAATCAGACAACTCCTATAAAAGTAAGGTTGTACGTAGTTGATGAAAATGAAAATATTTCTGATGAAGTAGAGGTAGAATTTACACCGTTAGAATCATTTATTTACCTAGTTCAACAAAGCATTGAAATATCTCCAGATTTAGGAGGTGTAAAAATTACTTGGGAGAATATTGCTACAAAAACAGTTTTTGTTTATGTCCATATTTTAAACGGAACTGATGAAACAATTAGAATCCTTTCCTCTGATAATGCCGAAGAAAGTCTTTTTATTAGAGGTTTAGATGCCGTAGAAATGACTTTTTCAACAAAGGTTGAGGATTTTGATGGCAATATAACTGACCTTCAGGTTGTTGGAAATTACACACCTTTATTTGAAGAAAAAATTGAAAAAAATACATGGACTTTAATAGCTTCTCAATCAATAAATGGAAATGCTTATGAGGGTAGAACTGTTAATTTTTGGGATGATATTGTAGACACTGTAGAAACAGATTCTGATAATAGTTATTTTATTGCAACTAGAGAAAATAATGGTGGAAGTTTAAATTTTCCATTAGATATAGTTATTGATTTAAACAAAAACGTTAAAATTAAAAGGTTCAAATTATGGCAAAGAGCCTACTGGTATCAGGGTGGAGGAGTCACTTATCATTATCAAGAGGAGAATTTAAAATCATTTAATCTTTATGCCAGTAATGATGCCCAATCTTGGGATTTACTTGGAGAATTTGATATTGGAGACCCAAGAGATAGTGCGGGTAATATTCCTGCATCTGCATTTCAAGAAGCTATCGATGGTCATGATTTTACGTTAGAAAATACTTCAGAGCAATTTAGATATTTAAAAATCTCAATAACTTCTAATTATGGAAGTACAATAATAACTGTTGGATCTGAAATTACACTTTACGGTTTAGATAATTTATAATATCAAAGAAATAAATGACTTTTATAAAAAAACACTTTGTTGTTCTCCTCCTTTTACTTTCAATTTCAACTCAATCTCAAGGTTTAAGAACCTTAGGTAAAAACATTATAAATTCTAATGGTGATGAAATTCTCCTAAAAGGAGTGGGTCTTGGAGGTTGGATGCTTCAAGAAGGGTATATGATGAATTCCTCAGGAGGAGCTGACACTCAACATGAGTTTATAGAGAAATTAATTCTATTAATTGGTGAGGAAGAAACCGAAAATTTCTATAATAATTGGCGTCAAAATTTTATAACTGAACAAGACGTTAATACTATTGCAAATCACGGTTACAATAGTATTCGATTACCAATGCACTATAATTTATTTACACTTCCAATAGAGGATGAACCTGTAGAGGGAGAAAATACATGGTTAGATACTGGTTTTGACATGGTAGATGAATTGTTATCTTGGTGTGAGGCTAATCAACTATATCTCATTTTAGATTTACATGCTGCGCCGGGTGGACAAGGTATGGATGCTGCAATTAGTGATTACGATGATTCAAAACCCTCTTTATGGGAAAGTTCATTAAATCAAGACAAAACTGTTGCTTTGTGGGGAAAACTTGCCGAAAGATATAAAGACAAAGAATGGATTGGTGGATATGATTTGTTAAATGAGGTTAATTGGCCTCTCGGAACTAATGTGCTTAGAAATTTTTATGTAAGAGTTACTAATGAAATTAGAGCTGTAGATTCTGATCATATCATCTTTATTGAAGGAAATGGTTTTGCCAATGATTTTAGTGGTCTAACTCCTCCATGGGATGCCAATATGGTGTATAGCCCTCATAAATATTGGACTTACAATGATATTTCATCTATTCAATGGGTTTTAGATATTAGAGATCAGCATAATACTCCTCTTTGGTTAGGGGAATCTGGTGAAAACTCTAATGTATGGTTTACTGAGGCAATTAATTTGGTTGAGGATAATAATATTGGCTGGGCTTGGTGGCCTTGGAAGAGAATTTCAACCATTGTATGCCCATATTCAATTAATTCTAACTCAAATTATGAGTCTATAATAAATTATTGGAAAAATGAAGGACCCCAACCTTCTGTGGAAAATGCAATACAAGGATTAAGTCAACTAACCAATGATATCCTTATAGAGAATAATGTTTTTTACAAAGATGTTATTGATGCAGTTCTCAGACAACCTCAAGATGAGACACACATTCCATATGCAAATCATACAGTACCAGGAGTAGTTTATTTATCAGATTACGATCTTGGCTCTAACGGAATTGCTTATTACGATGTAGATTATGCAAATTATACGTTATCTACTGGTGAAGATTTTCAGCCCTGGAATTCTGGCTGGACCTATAGAAATGATGGAGTTGATATTCAAACAAATTCTGATACTTCTAATAGTAATGGCTATCATGTAGGTTATACGAACAATAATGAATGGATGAAATATACCTTGAATGTTTCTGAAACAGGGTTTTATAATTTAAAACTCAGATATGCAACACCTCAGTCTGGAGCAAAAATAAAATTTTACATGGATGATGTTGATATTGCAGGTAACGTCTCTTTAGGTAATTCAGGTGGGTGGACTAACTTTGTTAATCATTTTATTTATAACTCATATATCGAGGCTGGAACTCATGTATTAAAAGTTAAAGTCGATGGAAATACTGAGTTTAATATGGGTAGCGTAGAATTTATCAATTCTACAGACCAAATTCCAAATTTTGATGTATTGAGTGCAATTACAAATGATGATGAGCAATCGTTAACTATTGTTTTTAACCATCCCATAACAAACCAATCATTATCTAATGACTTATTTCAAGTTAAGGTTAATAATAATATAAGAACCATAGAGTCTGTAGAAGTCAATTCTGAAAATAACAGATCAGTTATCATAAATTTATCAGAGTATTTATTTTATCAGGATCAAATAAAAGTAAGTTATGATGGTTCTATTATTACTTCAGTATATAACAGTACACTTGATTCTTTTGAAGATTTATTAGTTGATAATAATCTTCAAACTAGATTTTTAATACCTAGTAAAATTCAAGCAGAAGATTTTAACTATCAATATGGATTGCAAACCGAAAACACTTCAGATATTGGAGGTGGCCTTAATATTGGATATACGGATGCTGGAGATTATGCAGATTACTTAGTTTATATATCCGACAGTGGTAATTATAACTTAAACCTAAGAACTGCTGCTGCTTACAATTCAGGAAAAGTTGAGTTTTTACTTTTAAATAACAATTCAACAGCGAGTATTTCAACTGTAGATTTACCGGTTACCGGAGGTTGGCAATCATGGCAAACAACCACAACAGAGACAACATTAAACGCTGGAGTATATTCATTAAAAATGAAAGTTTTGGAATCTGGTTTTAATATTAATTGGTTTGAATTTGAGTTCTTAAATTCTTTGAGTGTTGATAGTCAGATTAAAACGATTACTTCAATTTACCCTAATCCTATCGATCAAAACTTTAAGATTCAATTTAGTGATAATCAAGAAGTAAAAGTTTTAAAAATCATTGATATCAATGGGCGCTTAGTTAAACAACTTAATCCTAATGAAATAAACCAGTATAATATTTCTGATTTAAAATCAGGGGTTTATATATTAATTATCGAAACAAACGAATTACAATATCAAAAGAAATTAATTAAAAACTAATTAAATTATAATTTATGTTAAATGTTATTTAATTAAATTTTTGATTTTTAGGGAATGAGAATTAAACATTTAGCATAAGTAAAAAATAAATCATGAAAAAATCAAGCTTACTTTTATTATCAGGAATTCTTTTAATAATTGTTGTTTCAACTGCATTTCAATACATCAACAAGGATCATACAAAATTGATGATATCTTCCAATTCATGGGAAATAGATTTTCTTGATAATTTTGATAATTTCAATTCAGATAATTGGCAAGATCAACGTATTTGGGTAAATAATGAAACACATTGTTATGTTCCAGATAATGAGTTTGGGACAAGAGAGGTAAGTGATGGTACTTTAAAATTGAAAGTTATTAGAATTGATGAAAAACGTCCTTGTGACAATTTTGATAAATATGGGAAACAACACCCAGAAACTGAATATGTATCTGGTAGAATTGCATCTAAGAATAGAAAAGAATTTATCAAAGGCAAATGGACAGCCAGATTAAGACTGAGTAGTAATGGAGAACCAAGCATGTTTCCAGCTTGGTGGATATTAGGTGCTCAAAACAATGAGCCTCCTGTTCAAGAACCTAACGAAAATATTTGCTGGCCATTAGCCGGTTCTGGTGAGATTGACATCTTTGAACATCATGGAGACCATCATAAAGACCACTTTACAACAGGAGCGATTAAAAGTTTAGATAATTGTGATAAAGGAGATTGGTGGAGTTTGCGAAAAGGTTTTGACGCCAAACTTAATGATTATCACGAGTATTCTGTAGAATGGGAAGGTTCAGACCTTGTCTATAGAGTAGATCAAAAAGAAATATATCGAAATATAGGGGAAGGTGACAGATACAACGAGCCAATGTTTGCTATTTTAAATTATGCTAAAATCACAGATTCACCAATGGAAGGTGAATGGGTTATGGAAGTAGATTGGGTAAAACATGAATATAGATTAGAAAATAACTAAAAATCATACATGAGACTAAAGAATTTTAAATTGGTATTTCTTTTTTTACTTGTAGCGGCTTGTAAAGATTCAAATACAGTTCAATCAGCTTTACAAACGAAGTCTTCAATTTCAATTCAAAAAAATTATAATAATAAAACACTTCAGGTATTTGCAACAGCAAAAGACACAGAATTGAGATTAACAAAAATAAGTGAAAAGACATTTACAAATAAAATTCAACCCTTAGAGACTGAAATAGCTGTTTTTGTAAATCCTAATAAAACATTTCAAGAATATTTAGGAATAGGGGGAGCGATCACCGACGCCTCATCTGAAGTTTTTTCAAATCTTAATAAAACTCAACAAGACAAATTACTAAACTCTTTATATGGTAAAGACGGTATTGGGTACAACATTATAAGAACAAGTATTCATAGTAGTGATTTTGGTTTAGGGAGCCATACCTATATTGAGGAAGGCGACGCAGATTTAAAGACTTTTTCAATAGAAAAAGACAAGAAAAAAAGAATTCCATTTATAAAAAGAGCTATAGACTTAATAAAAGATGATTTAGTTTTTTATGCCAGTCCTTGGAGTCCACCTGCATTTATGAAAACTAATAATAACATGTTGTATGGTGGAAAATTACTCCCAGAATACAGACAATCTTGGGCAGATTATTACGTCAAATTTATCAAAGCTTATGAAAATGAGGGGATTCCTGTATGGGGTCTAACAATTCAAAATGAACCCATGGCTGTTCAAAGATGGGAGTCATGTATATACACGGCTAGTGAAGAGCGAGATTTTTTGAAAAATTATTTAGGGCCAACCCTAGAAAAAGCTGGATTAGGTGATAAGAAAATTGTTGTTTGGGATCACAATAGGGACCTTATTTCTGATAGAGCCAATACTATTTTTGAAGACCTAGAAGCTTCTAGATATGCTTGGGGAATTGGTTTCCATTGGTATGAAACCTGGACGGGAGGCTTACCAAAATATGATAATTTAAAAAATATAAATGAATCTTTTCCCTCAAAAAAAATGTTGTTTACTGAGGGATGTCAGGAAGGTTTTAATTCGGAAAGGATGCATTTTTGGCCTAATGCTGAACGTTACGGTAATTCTATGATAAATGATTTTAATAGTGGAGTAGTTGGATGGACAGACTGGAATATTTTATTAGATGAAAGAGGAGGGCCAAATCATGTGCAAAACTTTTGTTTTGCACCTATTCATGCAGATACAAAAACAGGTGAATTAACTTTTACTCCAACATATTATTATATTGGTCACTTTTCAAAATTTATAAAGCCCGGTGCATTACGTGTAAGTACAACTTCTAGTAGATCATCATTAGAAAGTACGTCTTTTAAAAATAAAGATGGAAAAATTATAACAGTAGTGATGAATAAAACCAATGATAATATTGGGTATAAACTTATTGTTGGCTCTAATGAAACTTTTTTAACTATTAGACCACATGCAATGCAAACATTAATTTATTAAATTTATAAAAATTCTATAATGAGTAACAAAACATACACTATTTTTATAAGCTTCATAGTAGCATTGGGAGGGTTTCTATTTGGATTTGATGCAGGGATCATTTCTGGAGTAATGTCATTTGCAGGTCCTGAGTTTAATTTAAATGAAATTCAATCAGGTTGGGTTGTTAGTGCACCTTCTTTTGCAGCCATGTTTGCTATGTTGTTTTCTGGAAGGCTAAGTGATCTTTACGGAAGAAAAAAGATGTTAATTTTTGTTGCTTTCTTGTATGCAATTTCTGCTGTTTTATCTGCTCTGGCTTCATCTTATGAAATGCTTTATATAGCAAGAATTATTGGAGGAATTGCTTTTGGTGCTGCATTAGTACTAGCTCCAATGTATATAGCAGAAATTTCTACTGCAGAAAATAGAGGTAAACTTGTTTCTCTTCAACAATTAAATATTGTTTTTGGTTTTTTTGCTGCCTTTTTAAGTAATTATTTTTTTAATAAATACAATACATCTGAAAGTACTTTTCTAACAGATGAAAATGTTTGGAGGTGGATGTTAGGTGTAGAGTTTATTCCAGCAATATTTTATTTTATACTACTATTTTTTGTTCCTAAGAGCCCAAGATGGTTATATCTAAATAAAAATTATTTAGACGCAAAAAAAGTTTTAATTAAAATTCATGGTGATGAAAGAGGTGAATCTGAAAATTCAGCGATTGAAAAAAGCATACAAGCTGAAAAAAATAAGGAATCACTTAAGCTTATAGACTTATTTAAGCCTGCTCTACGTTTTATTTTAGGTGTTGGATTAGTAGTTGGTATCCTTCAGCAAATTACCGGAATCAACGCAGTCTATTTTTATGCAACATCTATCTTTGAGCAAACGGGTATAGGAACAGATGCTGCTTTTTCGTCTGGAGTTTTATTAAGTTCTACTTCAGTAATTTTCACTTTTGTTGCTATTTATTTAATTGATAGAATGGGGAGAAGACCTCTTTTATTATTTGGTACAGCAGGAATAGCATTAAGCTTATTATTGTGTGCTTATGGTTTTAATAAAGCAACCTATCAATTAACTTCAGAAAACATTAACACACTCAAGTTTTCTGAATCTCAACTATTACTTCAATTAACAGATAAAGTTTATGAAAGTGATGTAGCTTTTAAAAATGATTTAAAGAAAACTCTTGGAAATAAGGTTTACAGTAAAAATGATGGTGCAATACTTGAAGTTGCAACCTCAATAAATGCCTCATTAATTTTGATTGGTATTCTAGGATTTATAGCCTGTTTTGCATTTTCATTGGGTCCAGTAATGTGGGTATTATTATCTGAATTATATCCTCTAAAATACAGAGGATTGGCAATTGGTGTTATTGCATTTGTAAACTCATTGATTAGCTCTTTAGTTCAACTTGTTTTTCCATGGGAATTATCAACTTTAGGAAATTCACTTACTTTCCTCATTTTTGGTGTGATCGCAGTGATAGGTTTTTTATTCATGATAAAAGTTGTGCCAGAAACAAAAGGAAAATCATTGGAAGAATTAGAGAAGCATCTTGTGAGATAGTTCTATAAACATCTCCAAATATATTACGATAACCCGTAAATTTTTTTAATTCTTTCTTTGATTAATGTTTTTCATATGATATTGTTAAATTTTTTGATACTTTCCTATCGTTTCATATAAAAATAATATATTTACCATTCACAAGTCTAGTGAATTTTATGAAGCTATTTAAAAGTACAATTCTATTAATTGCATCCACCTTTTTTATTTTAAAAAGTAATGCTCAAGAAACTCTTCCAATATATTCAGATTATTTATCTGATAATGTATATCTAGTTCATCCTTCTGCAGCTGGTATTGGAAATACTGGAAAACTTCGATTTACTGCAAGGCAACAGTGGGCTGGTATTAAAGATGCTCCAACACTTCAAACCTTGAGTTTTCACAATCGTTTTACTGATAAAGCGGCTTTTGGGTTTATTCTTTTTAATGACAGTAATGGTTTTCATTCTCAAAAAGGAATTCAGGGTACCTTTGCATATCATTTAGACATCAACAGGAGTTCATTTTTTAATCAAATTTCTTTTGGTCTATCTCTTTCAGCTGTTCAAAATCAAGTAGACCAAACACAGTTTTTTGGAGATCCAACGGTTGCACAAATTATCCAGAGTTCAGCATATTATAATGCCGACTTTAGTGTTGCTTATCATAAATCTGGTTTTTCTTCCTATTTCACGGTGAAAAACTTATTGTTGTCTGCAAAAAACAACCTTAATAATAATTTAGAACCCTTAGATATAAGAAATTATATCGTTTCTTTAGGATACTATTTTGGTCAAAGTAAAACAATTCAATTAGAGCCCTCACTTATGGTTCAATTAAGAGAATCTACAGGTGAAAGAATAGTAGACTTTAACCTTAAAGCATACAAAGATTTTAATAAAGCTCAATTGTGGGCAGCATTATCTTACAGAAAAAGCTTTGACGTAAACCCTATAGAAGATTTGAAGTATATAACTCCTATCATAGGGGTTAATTATAACAAATGGATGTTCTCCTATACCTATACCAGTCAATTAAATGATATAGTTCTTACCAATACTGGATTCCATCAAGTATCTGTGGGTGTGAATTTATTTACAAGAAAGCCAAGAGCTTCAGCATGTCCTAACATTAATTCATCGTTCTAAAATTTTCTTTCCATTACTTTTATGAGATGGTGATTTTTTAAAATTTTTGTTAGTGTTTTACTGTCTTTATTGATGTAAAAATGATGAAAGCTTTCTTTGTTTTTAGTTGAATTTATTAGGCCAGCAGTATTTAAAATTCTTCTAGTTTGTTTTGCAACAGCTAGACCAGAGTCTACGATTTGAATATTATTTCCAATGATTTTTTTTATTTGAGGAATCAAGTATGCGTAATGCGTGCAACCTAGCACCAATGCATCGATATTTTCTTCAAGCATTGGATGTAAACAATTATGAATGAGTTTTTCCATTTTTAAAGAATCAAGTTCCCCATTTTCAATAAGTTCTACTAAACCAAAACCAATTTGTTCTATTATTTTAACTGAATGATCTATTTTGGCTGAGGTCTTCTCAAAAAGTTTACTGTTTATGGTTCCTTTAGTTGCTAAAACTCCAATCGTATTATTTTTAGTAACCAATCCAGCTTTTTTGATGGCAGGCTCAATACCAATAAAAGGGATATCATAATTTTCTCTTAGATAATTTATTGCATTTGTAGTTGCAGTATTACAAGCCACAACTATAAGCTTAGCATTTTTATTTAAAAGAAATTCGGTATTTTTTATACAATACTCAAGTATCTTTTCTTTTGATTTTTGACCATAGGGAGCATGCTTACTGTCTGCTAAATAAATTGTATTCTCTTCTGGCAACAATTTATTTACTTCTTTCCAGATAGAAGTTCCCCCAATACCTGAGTCAAAAAAACCAATAGGATTACTTGTGGTCGTATTCATAATAGTAAAAATAAAAAAATCCTACTTGTGAAGTAGGATTTTTAAAACTGTGTAATTATTTTTTAATTTTGACCTGGTGCAGTGGGTTGTTTTTGGTCAGGTAAAAGTCCTAATTTAACTTTTACAGCCTCATACAAATCTTCACCATCTGCTACTAGTAATCCTCTACCTGCTGATGCGTCAAATACATATAGTATTTGTTTTTCTTTCGCCACATCATTGATGGCTTTTCTGGCCTTACTAATAATTGGAACTAGCTTATTATTTTGTTTTTCTTGAATGTCTTGATATGCAGCTTGTTCAGCTTGTTGAACTCTAGAATTATCAGCCTTTACCTCTTGTCCTCTTTGAATATTTGTGTCTTCAGTTTGTTGAGATTGTTCAGCTGTGTATTTTTTAATTTTATCATCTAGTTTTTTCTTCATACCATCGATATCATCTTTATACGTTTTGGTAATTTTAGCTAATTCAACTTGTAGAGCTCTTGTCTCAGGCATGTTTGCAATTACTCTTTCGTAAACTATATGCCCAACTTTTTGTGCATTTGCTACACCACTCATCCCTAAAGTTAAAATTGCTACTAATAGCAAACTCTTCAATTTTCTCATTTAATTTAATTTAATTATTATCTTGTTCTGTGTTATTTTTCTTTTTTATAGCTTCTTTTTTTTCTTTTAAAATTCTTTTTTTCTCTTCAATATCAGCAATTCTTTTCTTTCGTATTTCCTCGCTTTTCTTTTGTCTGGCCTTTCTTTCCTCTTCCTTCTTTTTTCTTAAAGCTTCCCTTTCTCTTAATACTTTCTTTTGCTTTTCTGATTTTTCTTTACTTGAAGCAGACTTTTGACGTCTTTTTTCTTCATTAGCTTTTATTTTTCTTTCCCTAACAATTTCATTTAAAATTAATTCGCTAATATCGTATTTTTTATTGGAATATAACATTACTAAGTCACTAGATTTATCAAAAACGAAATCATACTTCTTTTTTTTGACAATACCTTCTATAGAATTGAATACTTGGTCTTGAATGGGTTTTACTAATTGTTTTCTTAATAAAAACATGTCTCCATTAGGACCAAAATATAATGATTCCAGTCTTCTAAGTTCCTCTTGTTTCAATGTTATTTCATCTTCTTTATCAAGAATTAGATCATTAGTTAAAATGGCTCTTTCGTTAGCTAAATCTGTTTTTATTTTTTCTATATATCTACTTAATTCATCTAATTTACTTCGCCATTTGGTTACTTTAGCATCTAGCGTGTTTTGAGCTTCCATATACTCAGGGACATTTTCTAAGATGTACTCCATATCTATGTAGGCTATCCTTTGTGCTTTTTGTGCATCAACTAAAATGCTGGTGCTTAAAAATAAAAATAATATGATGTTAAATACCATCTTATTATGTTCTGAAAACCTCAAGTTGTAAAAATTAAGTTTCATTTTTTTAATTAAAATTGTTGACCTATAATAAAATGAGTTTGCCAACCTGATTTAATATTTGAACCTGGTAAAGGATCAAAACCATGAGCAAAATCTATTCCAAGTAAACCAAATGCTGGCATAAATATACGAATACCAACTCCAGCAGACCTTTTTAAATTAAACGGATTAAAGCTGTCAAAATTGTCATAAGAATTTCCAGCCTCTAAAAACCCAACAGTATAAATTGAAGCAGAGGGTTTATCTGTGATAGAATATCTCATTTCTAACTGAAATTTATTATAAATCGTTCCACCTTGTATTGAAGATAATCTATTATTTTCATACCCCCTTAATCCAATACTTTCTCTTCCGTCTAATTGAAATTGTGCAATTCCGTCTCCACCAACAAAGAAACGCTCAAATGGAGTACTTCCTAATTCGTCATTATAAAAGCCTAAATATCCAATTTCTGTATTGGCCATTAATACCAATTTTTTTGCCAGGCTATTATACCATTTTCCTTTAAATATTAATTTATAGTACTCTAACCATTTAAATCTTTCCGCAGGGTCTAGACTCTGGTAATCTTTATTATTAAAAAGAGAATATGGTATTGTGGCTTTAGCGCTGATGCTAAAGGTAGATCCATATGTTGGAAAAATTAAACTTGGACCAGCTGAATTTCTACTTAGACTAATATTGTATGCAAGATTATTTAGGTCTCCTTGACTTAAAATATCATTACCAACCCTAAATTGGTAATCGTTTAAACTAAAGCTTTGATAACTTAATGTTTGTGATAATGTAAAGAAGTCACTTGGCCACGTAAGTCTTTTTGCAATACCAACCGATGCACCTGCAATCCCTAAACTTCTGTCTCTATCAACATCAAAGGTTTGTCTGTCTAGTTGAAATTGTTTGGATGAGTAAACCGAAAACGATAACGATTGTGGTTTTTTCCCTCCAAACCACGGTTCTGTAAAAGAAAAACTATAGGTATTAAAGGTTCTACTAGTTTGTAATCTTAATGAAAGTGACTGAGCATCACCCATTGGGAGTGGTTTATAAGCTTCTTTGTTAAATAAATTACGAATAGAAAAATTGTTAAAGGACAAGCCTAAAGTACCAATGAAAGAACCACCTCCATACCCCCCTTGAAGTTCTATTTGACTTCCACCTTTTTCAATAACGGTAAACTCAACATCAGCTGTTTTGTCTTGGTAGTTTGGTCTTACATCAGGTGTAACATTAGTATCGAAAAAACCAAGTTGACCAAGTTCACGTATTGAACGAATGATCGCATCTCTACTGAATAATGAACCAGGCTTTACTCTCAATTCTCTAAAAATAACAAAATCATTAGTTTTGTCGTTACCAATAATACTCACTTTATTGATAGTTGCCTTTTCGTCTTCTCTGATTCTAACCTCAACGGTTATGGAATCATTTACAACTTTAGTTTCTACAGCATTAACAGATGAAAATAAGTACCCACTATTTTGGTATAATGTTTGGATATCTTCAGAAGTTGGACTTCCGTCACCAGAAATTCTTTCTTTTAAAACAGATCCATTGTAAACGTCTCCTTTTTCAATTCTTAGAATTGAATTTAATTGTTCGTCAGTATAGCTTTTATTTCCAACATATAAAATGTCTCCAAATATATATTGTCTTCCCTCTTCAAGAGAAATATCTATGTTAATTGTGTTATCATCGTTCCAAGTAATGGTGTCAGATAAAATTCTAGAATCTCTGTAACCAAGTCTGCTATATGCGTCAAGTATACTTTCAAGATCTTCTTTAAACTTTTCATCAATGTATTTAGATCCTTTCCAGAATCTACCTGAAAATTTTCTTTTGGTATTTCCCATAGCAGCTCTTAACTTACTTTCTGAAAGAGCTTTATTTCCATTAAAAGTTATATTTTTAACCTTTATTTTAGAACCTTTATCTATGTAAATACTCATGTTTACAGCGTTAGTATCTGAAGAGTCTTTTTTTGTATCAATACTAACCTTTGCTTTCAAAAACCCTTTATCTGTGTATTTCTTTTTAAAATAGTTTTTGGTAGTAACAAGTAAATTATCTGTTACCATAGCACCTGTTTTGAGTTCAGCTTCAGTTTTTAGTGCTTTTGATTTATTTTTTTTAATTCCTGCAATGCTTATTTCATTAAGTTGAGGAAGTTCTTTTACATCAAATTCTAAATATATTGTATTTCCATCTACTCTTATCAAATAGACTTCTACGGTACTAAATTGTTTACTTTGATATAGTTTTTTTATAGCACTTGTAAGTTTATCTCCTGGTAATTTTAAAGGTTGACCTATTTTAAGACCAGTAAATACTTTTACAGTAGATTCTGAAAATTTTTGTAGACCAGAAATAGAGATTCCTCCTAAAACATATTCTTTACCTTTTTCATAGACAATATTTTTCTGTACAGTTATACTATCTTTTTCAACTATGGTAGTGGAATCTTTAACCACTTGTGCTTTTGTGGTGAAATTGACTGTTGAAAATAAAAAAATGAGAATTAATGCACCAAAATTGATGCTATTCTGCTTGTATAGTTTGCTCGCTAGTTTTTCCAAATCTTCTTTCTCTATTCTGATATTCTATAATTGCATCATAAAAATGCTCTTTTCTAAAATCTGGCCAAAGTATATTCGTAAAATATAATTCAGCATAAGCCATTTGCCATAAAAGGAAATTACTTATTCTTTGTTCACCGCTAGTTCTTATCATTAAGTCAACGTCGGGCAAATTAAACGTATATAAATGATTATTTATAATTTTTTCGTCTATTTCTTCGATTGAAAGGTCGTTATTAACAACTTTTTTAGATATGTTTTTAATTGTATTGATAATTTCCTCTCTTGCCCCGTAACTTAAAGCTAGTGTTAAAACTATTTTTTTGTTGTTTTGAGTCTCCTTGATTACTTGTTTTAAAGTTTTTTGAGCACTATCTGGAAGACTTTTAATGTTTCCAATTGCGTTTACTCTTACATCGTTTTCTTTAAAGGTTATAGATTCTTTATTGAGAGAACTTATGAGCAAACTCATTAAAGCGTTTACTTCAATTTTTGGTCTATTCCAATTTTCTGTGGAGAAAGCATATAATGTTATAGCTTCTGTTCCCAATTCTGCGGCGGCCTCAATAGTTTCCCTTACTGCTGTTAGCGCATTTTTGTGACCAAATATACGATTCATACCTTTTCCTTTAGCCCATCTTCCGTTTCCGTCCATAATCACGGCAACATGCTTTGGAATATTATCTGAGTTAATAAGTAATCGTTTATTCATAAATATTGTCATTAATCAGTGAAGCATGCTGGTCTACCAAAAGTATATACTAAAGAAACTCCAGAAAACATGTACCAATCATTTGAAGTACCTCCAAAATTTAATTGAGGGAATCTATTTGTTGAATAGTCTAATTCATCAGTAAAAGTGTATCGAACAGTTGTTTCCACTGCAAAAGCTATTTTTTCAATTATTTTTGTTTTAAATCCAATTCCTAGGGGTATAGAAATAGCTGTATTTCTTGTGAAATTGAATGTTCTATCGGCATTTTGAAGTCTTGGTGTTTCATAATCCACTGCTGCTATTTGAAATAATATGTATGGTGTGCTGCTCTTATCTTTTGATGATAAATCATATTCATAAAAATTATACTCAATTCCAACAGCAAATTCATTTATTGGATTTTCAAACTTAATACCTCTCTCTTGTCGTATTACATTTTCAGAATCAGCATCATCTCCTGATATTGAAAATGCACTAAAATTACCTCTTATTGCTATCCTTGGATTTAAATTGTATTTATACATAATACTAGATCCAATATTTTTAGGTTGAATATAAGTTGTTGACCCAACATCTCCAACATAATTGGCCCCACCTACAATGAATCCAACTTCATTTATTTGAGATAAACAATTGCCTGAAATACAAATAAATAATAACAAAATTAAATATGTTTTCATCATAAAATATAGCGTGCAAATATAAAAAAATCTATTTGCTTTATAAAGTTAAAACGTGAGTCTTTTTGAATAACAATAATTTTAGTTTTTTATTGTTTTTTCACCTTTAATTGTTGGATCCATTTCGGGTATCTTCTCCCCATAAAAGTTTTGTTCTCAATGTTGTTAAAAAAGAGTGATTAGAGGGAATCATACTTTTTATTGTGAAAGGTGATTTTTCTATAAAGATTTTAGTGTTTTTTGGAACTGATGTAATTCTAGAATCTAATGAAATTAAAAAACTTTTTTCTCTTGAATCAACCTCTAGCTCAATTAAAGTTTCATCAGGAATTACCATTGGTCTTGCATTAAAATTATGAGGAGCTATTGGGGTTATGATCAGGTTTTTCGAGTTAGGTGATACTACTGGGCCATTACAGCTTAGTGAATACCCTGTAGAGCCAGTTGGTGTAGCTATAATAAGACCATCAGACCAGTAGTTCGTGAGGTATTCCTTATCTAAAAAGGTTTTGATACCAATCATAGATGTTGTATTTTCTCTTGAAACAGTAATTTCATTTAAGGCAAATGAAAGTTCATCAAAAGAGTCTACTTTAGGGCTAGTTCTAATACTTAGTAATGTTCTTTCTTGAATAGTGTATTTTTTAGCTATCAATAAATCAATTGATTCTTTGATTTCATTTTTTTGAATGTTTGCTAAAAACCCAAGTCTTCCTGTATTAATTCCTAAAATTGGAATGTTCAAATCTCTGATGTAATTGATGGCCCTAAGGATAGTTCCATCTCCACCAAAGCTAAAAAATACATCAAAAGAACTATTCAAGTCATAAAAACTACCAAAAGTTGAATACTTTTTTGTTAAATGACAAGAGTCTTTTAAGACTTGATAAAAATTTTCTTCAAAAAAAACTTCCACCTTATGCTCTTCCAAGGCTAATAAAAGGATTTTAATTTCCTTCTCAGCATTGACAGAATATGTCTGACCAAATATGGCTACCTTTTTTATCATTACATATTTAAATATTTCTGTAAATAATCTGATCGATCTTTTAAATCTTGTAAATAAAAATCATCTTTGTGTTCTGATATTAGGTTGTAGTTATACCTTCTAAACGTTTGAATGACTTCATTAATATCTTCTGAATTAATCTTAACTGTTGCTTGAATGATATCTGAGGTTTGATTGGAAATATATAAACCCAGGATATTTGCATTATTACTTTCTACAATTTGACTTACCTCACTCATAGAAAAATCTTTTTTATTTTTTTCTATTACAATAATAACTCCATCACTAAATAAAGAGGAACTCGAACAAAAAAACTCAAGTACATCATTTAAATCAAAGTAGCCCATATATTTTTTTTCATCATTTAAAACAGGCATAATATTAGTGTCGTTCTCAGAAAATAATTTAATAGTTTTTAATAATGTGATACTTTCATCAGTAAAAAAGAAATCTATGAGATGAGAGTGTTCTGATATTTTTGATAATTTTTCATCAATGGTTTGTATATCACTCTCAGAGATACTTCCAAGTAACTCGCCATTTTTAACAATAGGAAGATGTGTTATTGGAAGTGTTTCAAAAATTTGTTGGGCTTTTTTCACCAAACTTTCTGGAGTTAAAACTTCTAAATCGTCTAGTATGTATTCTTTTATATTCACGCTATACGAAGATAGTTTAAAATCATTTAATGATGTACTTTTGTGTTTTTATTTGAAACCTATGACAAAGTTAAGTGTAAATATTAATAAAATTGCAACATTGCGAAATTCTAGAGGCGGAGATGTTCCAAATCTATTAAAAGTTGCTAAAGATATTCAAGAATTTGGTGCACAAGGGATTACAATACACCCAAGACCAGATGAAAGACATATTCGCTATCAAGATGCTTTGGATCTTAAATCTATAGTTTCTACAGAATACAACATTGAGGGAAATCCTATTCCAAAATTTATGGATTTAGTTTTGAATGTTAAGCCAACTCAAGTAACATTAGTTCCAGATAATATCAATCAAATCACTTCCAATGCAGGATGGGATACTATTGTTAACCAATCTTATCTCAAGGATGTAATTAGTGAGTTTAAAAATGCAGGAATTAGAACTTCCATATTTATTGATACAGATCTTAAATTAATAGAAGCTGCTGCCAAAACAGGAACAGATAGAATAGAATTATACACGGAACATTTCGCTAGCGCCTATGGTCAAGGCAATAAGCATGCTGTGAAACCCTATACAGAAGCAGCCAATCTAGCACATGAGTTAGGCTTAGGAATTAATGCAGGACATGATTTAAGCTTAGAAAACATAGAATTTTTCAAACAAAATATACCAAATCTTGCTGAGGTTTCTATAGGACATGCTTTAATTTCTGAGAGTTTGTATTTAGGTCTAGAAAATGTTGTAAACATGTATATACATCGCCTTCAATAGTATGGAGATATTACACTCAAAAATAATAGGAGAGGGTGCGCCTTTAATAATTCTTCATGGATATTTTGGAATGAGTGATAATTGGAAGTCTCTTGGAAATAGATTCAGTGAAAATTTTCAAACTCACATTATAGACCAAAGAAATCATGGTCGTAGTTTTCATTCAACTAATTTCAGTTATGAGTATCTTGTAGAGGATTTGGTAAATTATGTTGAGCATCATAATTTAAAAAATATCATTGTTTTAGGACATTCAATGGGAGGGAAAACAGCAATGCTATTTGCTGTGAAATACCCAACATTAGTTGCTAAATTAATAATTGTAGATATTGCGCCTAAATATTATCAACCTCATCACTATGATATTTTAAAGGCATTAAATTCAGTTGATTTTTCAATTCAGAATACTAGGAAACTCGTTGATGAAAAAATTTCTGAATTAATTTTTGACCCTGTAACCCGAGCTTTTTTATTAAAAAATGTGTTTTGGAAGGAAAAAGGAGTATTAGGATATCGTTTTAACTTGCAAGCACTTACGAAAAATAATGAAGAAGTAGGGAAAGCTCTACCTTCCTTTACATTTTTTCATAATAAAACCTTATTCTTGGCTGGAGGGGATTCTCATTACATCAAAAAGAAAGATATTCCATTAATAAAAAAACATTTTTCTGACGTATCTATTCAGACTATTCCTAATGTTGGTCATTGGTTACACGCTGAGTCTCCTAAGATTTTTTATGAATTAGTAATGAATTTTTTGAAAAAAAATTAATTATAGTTACTTCAATAAAATCAATAGATTAGTGTTCTTTTTATTCGTTGAGAGATGAGCGTTAATATTTCATAAGATATTGTTTCAGATATTGAAGAGATAGTTAAGATGTCTTCTTGTGTTCTAAAAATAAATACTTGATCTCCTTCAGTACATTCAATGTTGGTAATGTCTACCATAATCATATCCATACACACATTGCCAATAATTGGAGCCCTCTGATTATTTATTGTTAAATATCCATTTCCATTTCCTAACCTTCTAGATAAACCATCGGCATGCCCAATTGGAATTGTAGCAATTACGGTATCTTTAAGAGCTATAAAAGCTCTATTATATCCTACAGTTTCCCCCTTTTTTGCAATATGAATTTGAGAAATAATAGATTTTAAAATATGTGAGTTTTTTAATTGAGAGGTTTCTTTTTTGTTATTTCCAAAACCATATAAACCAATTCCAATTCTAACCATATCAAATTGAGCTTCTGGATAGTTTATAACTCCAGATGTATTTAAAGTATGTGCCATTGGAGTATACTCTATATGATTATTAACTTGTTCAATGATTTCTTTAAATTTTTGGAGTTGATTTAAAGTAAACTCTCGTTCATTACTGTCCTCGCTTGCTGCTAGATGCGATAGAATAGACTTAATTTTTACATGTTTAGAGTTACAAATGTTCTCCAAAATTTTTGGGATATTCTCTTTTGAAAAACCGAGTCTATTTAACCCTGTGTTAAATTTTAAATGAATAGGGTAAGCATTAATTCCTTTTTTTTGAGCATATGCTAAAAATGCGTTCAATGTTTTTAAATTGTAGATGCTAGGTTCAAGTTGATTTCTTACGATTTCATCAAAATTTTGAATTTGTGGGTGCAATACTAAAATAGGAGTAGTTATTTTAGATTTTCGTAAAGAAGTTCCCTCATGTGCGTAGGCAACAGCGAAATAATCAACTTTATCTTGTAAGAAATAGGCAACCTTGTTAGCATCACTTCCATAACCAAAGGCTTTTACTACTGCTAGTATCTTTGTTTTTTGAAGTAGTTTATTTTTAAAGTATTGAAGATTATACTCAAGTGCTTTTCCACTAATTTCAAGAACGGATACGTGGTTATTCATTATTAGTCAGAACTAATTTTTAGAATTTTTTTCTTTCTCAATTTCTTCTCTCTGAGAAATAATTGCTTTGTAGTATGCGGCTCTACTCAGAGGTTCGTATTCTTGGGTCTCTCCTAAAAAGACGATATCTTCATTTATTGTTTTTCTAAAACTGTAATTGGCTAAGTTTCCTGTTTTAGTACAAACTGCATGAACCTTAGTAACATACTCTGCTGTAGCCATTAAAGCAGGCATGGGTCCAAAAGGGTTTCCTTTAAAATCCATGTCTAGTCCTGCAACTATTACGCGAATCCCTCGGTTAGCCAAATCATTACAAACCGCTACAATTTCATCATCAAAAAATTGAGCTTCATCAATACCAATAACATCAACATCATTGGCTAATAATCTAATATTTGAGGCTACAGGTACTGGAGTTGATCGAATTTCATTCGCATCATGAGAAACGACCATTTCATCATCATATCTTGTATCTACGATTGGTTTAAAAATTTCAATTCGTTGTTTCGCAAATTGAGCTCTTTTTAGTCTTCTTATGAGTTCTTCAGTTTTTCCAGAAAACATTGATCCACAAATAACTTCAATCCAACCAAATTGTTCTGTGTGATTTACTGTATTTTCAAGAAACATTTTGTAGTTTTAAGGCGTCAGAATGATTTGTTCTTATTCGGTGTGAATTTAGGCAAATTTATTAAGAAATGAGATTAAAAAATAATTAAACAATACAACTTATGCACAAAAAACTTGCAGCAGATCTCACTAGTTTAGCTCACAGTATTTTACAAATGAAAAACAAAGAAGATGTTTTTGCTTTGAAAACAAAAGCGCATGAAGTTTATGAGAAATTATCTGTACTAGCTTATGTTGAGGAGTATTTATTAAACACTCCAAATCCAGAATATACCAAAGATGAGCTTTTAGATTTGGTTAAAAAAGCTGAAAAAAAGTTAGACAATGAAAATAATACTAAAAATATTGAGGACTCCATTTCTTCTGTGAATGAAATTGAAGCAGAGAATCAAGAACAGCTCGAGGAACCACAATTGATTGAATCTGAAGATCAAGATTCTGAGAGTGCTGAGGAAGATATTGAAAATGAGGGCATAGAATTAACGATTGAAGAGACTTCAAATATTTCTGATATTCCAGAAGAAGTTGATGATTTGTTTTCACAGTCTACTGAGGTTACAGATGAAGTGTTTGAGAAAGAACAAGTAATTGAAGAGGTTAATGAGGAAGAAACTACGCTCTCTCTTGAAGATGAATTAAAAGATACAATTGCTGTTGATGTAGTTGCTGATTTATTTGATAATGCTCCTAAAAAATCATTGAACGACAAAATACGTGATGACATTCAAATTGGTCTAAATGATCGTATTGCTTTTGTAAAAAATTTATTTGGGGGAAGTCAAGAAGATTTTAATCGGGTTGTTTCTCAATTAAATTCATTTAAAACAGAAAAAGAAGCTAAAAAGTTTATCAATAAAATGGTAAAACCAGATTATAATTGGTCAGATAATGAAGATATTGAACAACGTTTTATGTCTATTGTAGAACGTAAATTTTTATAAACTAAGCGTTGACATTTTAATACAAAGCTTACAATTGCTATAAAGTATGAAAATAGAAGTTTCTAACGGAGAAATTATTGATAAGTACACAATTTTAGAAATTAAACTTTCTAAAATTAAAGATGCCAATAAACTAATTAATATTAAACATGAGTACAATACATTAACTCCAGATGTTGAGCATATTTATAGTTCTTGTAATGATTCTACTCAATTAGAAGTTCTTCACAAAAACTTATTAGAAGTAAATAAAAAGTTGTGGAAAATTGAAGATGATATAAGAGAGTGTGAGAGAGCTAATGATTTTGGACAGACATTTATAGATTTAGCAAGAGCAGTTTATTATGTTAACGATGACCGTTCCGATGTTAAAAAGGAAATTAACATCTTCACAGGATCAGATTTGGTGGAAGAGAAATCTTACGAAGAATACAAAAAGAAATAAGATGAAGTTTAGTCTTTCATTTTTAGTGTTGCTTGTTTTTTTGTTAAGTTGTAAAACTACTTACGAAACTCAGAATTTTAAATTAGAAAATTCACCTGAAACTCCAGATTATAATCTAAGTTCCTCATGGGCCGTTCTTCCATCTAAATATTCACCAGAATTTCAAAACTATGCCTCTAATGCATTGGATACTCTCCAAGCTGATGTTTTTTATGTTTACCCAACTTTAAATTTAGACAAAGAAGATCTTCGATGGAATGTGCCTATTGATGATGTCATTCAAAATAAAAAAGTTTTAGAAAAGGCAGTTTTAATGCAAGCCTCTGCTCTTGCCATTTCAGGTAAAGTTTATACCCCTTTTTACAGACAAGCTCATATTCGATCTTATAAAATGTTTAATAATGGAGGTAAAGAAGCTCTAGAATTAGCTTATCAAGATGTAAAAAAATCTTTTGAGGTATATCTAAAAAAATATAATAATGGGAGACCAATCATTATATTAAGCCATAGTCAAGGGTCTACTCATGCTTCAAGATTACTAGCCGATTTTTTTGACGGAAAAGAATTGCAAAAAAAACTAGTTGCTGCCTATATTCCTGGAATGAGAATACAACCAGATCAGTTTAATTCAATTCAACCCATGACAAAACCCGATCAAATAGGTGGTTTTGTTTCTTGGAATACATTTAAAAAGGGACATTATCCTAAAATAGATAAAAATTGGTATAATGGAGGTGTCACTAGTAATCCGGTTACTTGGGACAACGCCAAATTCACAACCTTAGATCAACATAAGGGATTTTTGTATACCAATAATAAAATCTATGAAAAAGCACTTAAAGTTGAAATCACCGATGGACTAGTATGGTCAAGCAATCCTAAGTTTTCAATGCGTCTATTTATGTCTCTAATAAAGAATTATCATTCCGGAGATATAAATTTATTTTGGCAAGATATTAGAGAAAACTCTTTATTGAGATTAAAGACCTATCTAAAGTTATTGAATTAGTGTTGTTTTTAATCGTTCAATTTCTTTTTTACTATTTCCGATAAATATTTGCTCATCTACAATAAATACTGGGCGTTTTAAAAAAGTATATTCATCCAAAATATATTGACGATAATCTATTTCTTCAATTATTTCATTTTTTAATCCCATTTCTTTATATTTTTTTGCCCGTTTATTAAAAAGAGCTTCGTAGCTGTTTGATAATGAATACATTTCTTCTAGTTGAGCTACTGTAATTGGGTTACTTTTAATTTCTTGTTTTTCAAAACCAACTAAATTTAATTCTTTTAAAATTCTTCGGCAGGTATCACAAGTTTGTAAAAAATATACTTTCTTCATTTATAAAAAATTATCTTTGATAAAATTACATCAAAAAAATGAAGTTACAATTCGATATTCTTACAAAAACAAGAGCAATAGTTTTACATTATATAAAAGGATTAAGCTTAGAACAACTCCATATTATTCCAGAAGGATTTAACAATAATATTGCATGGAATATAGCTCATTTGGTAGTTACTCAACAATTATTACATTACAAACTCTCTAACAATGATTGTCTTGTCTCAGAGGAATTAATTGCTGCTTATCAAAAAGGAACAAAACCTTCAGTTAAATTTTCTCAACAAGCTTTTGATGAGGTTTTAGAATTATTTCAGGGTTTGCCCGGTACTTTAGAAGAAGATTTTGATGCAGGGGTTTTTAAAGAATTTTCAGCATACAAAACAAGTACAGGATTTGTAATTGATTCAATGGAAAAGGCTATTGTTTTTAATAATTTTCATGAATCTCTTCATCTGGGAGTTATTATGTCATTAAAAAAACTGGTTTAATTTATAAAGTATTTTTTATAATTAATCCTATAATTCTTTGATAGTTAAAACAATAGGTAATAGCCAATTGGCTCTAACCTCTTGTGTTTCAGGAAAATATTCTACATATTCGGGTTGTTTTTTTTCTAGATAGCTTCCAGTATCCCATATCCCATTTTGGTTTGAATCGTAGATGATCCTAATTTTATATTTTTGAGGGATTAATAAATCAAATGAAATATTTTTATTTTCAGAACAAGTTTCTTGAACAATTGTAGCATCGTTAATATCAGTTAATTGTATAATGACTGGTATTTTTTTCGGATTTTGAATCGTTACTGATATTTCACCATAATCTTCTGTTCCTCGTGTTCTAAATAGTGAACTTATCGTATCATTAGTTGTATTAAAAATATCAGTTAATGCATTAGGATATAAATTAATTTTATAAGATTTTTTATATTTTTTTTCAAAAAGGAATCCAATCTTATTCTCCTTTTTTGAGATAAATGCCTCATACGGAAAATTAATGCTATCTGATAGTTTGAAATTGATTCTTGAAGTATCTATACTAACAACAGGATTATTTGTGAGAAAAAATAAGGTGTCTTTTAAATTTAATATTCCTCCAGTTATTTCGTTTACCTTTAGTGAATCTAATTCTTTCTTCCTCAACTTTACTGTGACGGTATCAGAAATAATGTTATCACTTATTTTAAAAATTAAGGAATCTTTTTCAATGAGTGAATGCCACAAGTTTAATGTATCTTTTCCTTTTTCAGGGAAAATAATTGTTTTAAAGTTATCAGGAACAGCAGATAATGTTTCTACCGTAAGATTTTTTGGCTTACCCTTATATCCAAAAATTAACTGCCCTTTTCTTATTTCTTTTCCACGTCTAAAAATGTAGGGTAACTCTTCTTTAAAAATTGAAATGGTATGATTAATAATACTATCTCTAGGTAGGGTAATGGTGTCATTTAAAAAACCAATTTTATCAGTTTCAGGATTAAAAATATAGTCGCTTCTTACATCATCTAAAGCTACTAAAAGATAGTTTCCTTTCCTAAGATTGGTAAATTGATAGTTTGAGGAATCTAAAGAACTTGTTACATAATCTGGCTTCCTATTGTAAACAGCAGAATCCGTGTAAGAACTATCTAGCCTGTACAATAATAGCTTTATATCTTCTACACTTTTAGAGATAAAAGCGTTTTTAACATTTCCAGACAAGCTTAATGAATCGATGTAGTTTCCAGTTGAAAATATATATTTAAAACGTTCTAAAGTATTGGATTCATTGTTGTCTTGAACACTATTCCCAAAATCAAAAATATATGTTGAATTCTCTTTTAACGTATCTAAAATTTTAATGTTAATAAACTTACTAGGAGTTCCTTGCGGTGAAATCAGTGGAGGGTTTTCAGGATTTAATGGAGGAGAAATAATAAGCTGTTTGTTAAGGTCTTTTAATTTTATATATTCATTAAAGTAGATATTAATTTCTTTTTTATCAAAGTTAATGGTTTCATAAGGTGGGTTAGCTGTTACAAATATAGGCGCATCTTCATCCATAGGACCTCCATCAGGTCTTCCTTTCTTAGCACATTGCGAAAAAGATAAAACTAGAAAGATTAAAAATAAATGCTGTATTTTTCTCAACTCAATTAATTTACTACAAATAAACAATATATTTTTTGGAATCAAATGTCAGAAAATTGTTAATTTTTATTCAGTCAAAGCTATAGTCACTATACTAATTTTGATGTTTTCTACCTTTAATAATTCAATACAGCATGCTTCAAGTGTTGCACCTGTAGTTACTACATCGTCTATTAGAAGTACATGTTTATTTACGAGAATGTCAGAATTAATTAGGGTAAAATTATTTTCGAGACTTTTAAATCGTTCTACTCTTTTTTTTAAAGTTTGTGTTTTAGCCATAGCTTGCCTTATCAAAACCCCTTCTAAATATTTAATCTTTAAAATAGAACTTAAACTTTTTCCAAACGTAGTTAACTGATTATACCCCCGTGATTTCAACTTATTTTTATGAAGTGGAACAGGAATGATGAAATCAATGTCTCTAAAATTATGGGTATCTAATAGTTTTTGACCAAACCATTCACCTAAAAAGACCCCAACTTTTTGATTATTTTTATATTTTAATTGATGAATTAGTTTTTTTACTTTTCCTTGAGGATGGTAATATAATAGAGAAACTCCCTTTTCAAGAAAAACTCGTCCTTCTAAAGTTTGTGTTAATGGGTTCGATGTAATATCACGGTTATTTATAAAGGGTAAATCTAATCTACATTCTATACAAATTATTTTTTCTTGATCAAGCAAATATTGATCACAACAAACACATACATTCGGATAGAAGAGATTAAAAAGATTTTGTAATCCTTTCATTTTCTTAGCGTTTTTTGTGAAGATACTAAAAAACAAGAATGCAGTATTTTAAATATGTAAAGTAGCATTGATTTTTCTTGAAAAACTTCTTTATTCCTTTATCTTTGCAAAGATTATGGCACAAAAAGAAGATCAGTTTAAAAAGGTATTATCACACGCAAAAGAATATGGTTATATTTTTCAATCTAGCGAAATTTATGATGGCTTAAGTGCGGTGTATGATTATGCTCAAAATGGAGTAGAATTAAAAAAGAATATAAGAGATTATTGGTGGAAATCTATGGTTCAAATGCACCAAAATATAGTGGGTTTAGACGCCTCTATATTAATGCATCCTACCACATGGAAAGCTTCGGGTCATGTAGATGCTTTTAATGATCCTTTAATAGATAATAAAGATTCCAAAAAAAGATACAGAGCAGACGTCTTAATTGAAGATTACTGTGCTAAAATTGAAGGTAAAATTAATAAAGAAGTAGCGAAAGCTTCAAAACGCTTTGGAGATGCTTTTAATAAAGAAGAGTTTCTATCTACCAATGGAAGAGTTGTTGGTTATCAAGAAAAAATAAAAACAATTCTTTCAAGAATGGGAGCTTCTCTAGAAAAAGAAGATCTAAAAGATGTAAAAGCTCTTATAGAAGAATTAGAAATATCAGATCCTTTAACAGGGTCAAAAAATTGGACAGATGTAAAACAATTTAACTTGATGTTTGGCACTCAGTTGGGTGCTTCTGCAGAAAGTTCAATGAAAGTATATTTACGTCCAGAAACCGCTCAAGGAATTTTTGTTAATTTTTTAAATGTTCAAAAAACAGGAAGAATGAAAATTCCATTCGGAATTGCTCAAACTGGTAAGGCATTTAGAAATGAAATTGTTGCAAGGCAGTTTATTTTCAGAATGCGTGAGTTTGAACAAATGGAAATGCAGTTTTTTGTAAAACCAGGTACTCAAAAAGAATGGTATGAGCATTGGAAACAGACCCGTTTAAAATGGCATAAATCATTGGGAATGGGTGATGAGAATTACCGATTTCATGATCACGATAAATTAGCTCATTATGCAGATGCAGCCTCAGATATCGAGTTTAATTTCCCATTTGGGTTTAAAGAATTGGAAGGAATTCATTCTAGAACAGATTTTGATTTGAAAGCTCATGAAGAATATTCAGGAA